>MDTG01227521.1_pt1 | contig 12437 bp, 11 predicted proteins | sample 811421 | NCBI WGS metagenome assembly MDTG01 (sample SAMN05326645, study PRJNA326480) | marine metagenome | isolation source: seawater | place: Pacific Ocean: South East | collected 2011
AAACATAAGGGCGATTAGCTCAGCGGTAGAGCGCCTGCCTTACAAGCAGGATGTCCCTGGTTCGAACCCTGGATCGCCCATAGTAAATTAAGTAAGTATGCCAGAGATTGTAAATCTTACAATTAGTAAATCTGCAGCTGCAGAATTATCAAGACAAGCATCTTTTGCAGGAACACCAGGTGAAATGCATATAGATTTAATAAGTGATTTAAATAATGAAGGGTGGTTACATATAAAGTTAAAGCCTGGGTTTTGTAATGGTTCACCTATCTCTAGAACTGAGGGTATTACTCTCTTCGCTGATATTAATAAATTTTCTCTTTTTAAAGGACTTACTCTAGATTACTATAGTGATTTAAGCGGAGGAGGGTTTTTGATATCCGTCCCAAACAAAGCTACTAGATGTTCATGTGGTTCTGGCTTTAAACTACTTTCTTGATTTTTTAAAATATATGCATGGTTCAATATAAAATATTATTTAAAACTTAAAATTTCAATTTACCAATGGATAAATCTTCAAATAAATTTAATCTTACAAATTATTCGCCATTGGACATTGAACAAAAATGGCAAAAAAGATGGGAGGAAGCTCATGCTTTTAAAGCAAATCCTGATAAAGATGGGATTCCATTCTGTATAGTTATTCCTCCTCCAAATGTAACCGGCTCTTTGCATATGGGTCATGCATTTAATACAGCTTTGATAGATGTCATTGTTCGGTTTCAAAGACTTTCTGGAAAAAATGTATTATGTCTTCCTGGAACAGACCATGCTTCTATTGCCGTACAAACTATCTTAGAAAAACAAATAAAAGAGGAAGGTTTGATTAAAGAAGATATAGGTCGGGAAAAATTTTTAGAAAAAGCTTGGGAGTGGAAAGAAAAAAGTGGGGGGAAGATTATTTCTCAACTTAAAAGGATTGGTTATTCTGTAGATTGGGGCCGTGAACGTTTTACTTTAGATCAAAAGTTAAATGATTCAGTTATCGAAGCTTTTGTGATTTTAAACGAAAAAGGTTTGATTTATAGAGGAGAATATTTAGTAAATTGGTGCCCAGCGACTCAGTCTGCAGTCAGTGATCTTGAAGTTGAAATGAGAGAGATTCGCGGAAACTTATGGCATTTTAAATATCCTCTCCTAACAAATGATGGTGGCCTTTCATCAAATTATCTTGAAATTGCAACTACAAGGCCAGAGACTTTATTAGGGGACACGGCAGTTGCTGTAAATCCATTAGATAAAAGATATCAAAAATTTATTGGTATGAAGGTAAGATTACCCTTCGTTGATAGGGATATTCCAGTTGTTGCTGACTCTCATATTGATATGGATTTTGGAACTGGATGTGTGAAAGTTACACCAGCACATGATGTTAATGATTTTGAAATTGGCAAAAGAAATAATTTAGAACAGATTAATATTATGAATAAAGATGGGACATTAAATGAAAATGCAGGTAAATTCAAAACACTTGATAGATATGTTGCGAGAGAATTGATCATAAAAGAACTAGATGAATTAGGTTTACTGACTAAAATTGAAGAATATACTCACACAGTACCCTTCTCAGATAGAGGAAAGGTAGCTATTGAACCACTTTTATCTACTCAGTGGTTTTTAAAAATGGACGATATCTCTAAATCATGTCTTGAAAAAAATAATAATGAAAAGCCAAATTTCATTCCTAAGAAATGGCAGAAAGTTTATAAAGATTGGTTAGAAAATATTAATGATTGGTGTATTAGTCGTCAATTGTGGTGGGGGCATCAGATTCCTGCGTGGTACGTTTTAAAAAATGCTAATGAAAAAATAACTCAAAATACCCCATTTATTATTGCTCGTAATGAAGCAGATGCTTTAAAGAATGCATCTAAAAAATTTGGTACGGATTTTAAATTAGTTAGGGACAAAGATGTTTTAGATACCTGGTTCTCAAGTGGTCTTTGGCCTTTCTCTACTTTGGGCTGGCCTAATGAGGATGAGAAAGATTTTAAGAAATGGTATCCAAATAGTGTTTTGGTTACTGGATTTGATATTATTTTTTTCTGGGTAGCTCGTATGACAATGATGGGAAATATATTTACCACAAAAATTCCATTTAAAGATGTTTATATTCATGGTTTGGTTAGAGATGAAAATAATAAAAAAATGAGCAAAAGTGCAGGGAATGGAATAGATCCTTTACTATTGATAGATAAATATGGTTCTGATCCGTTAAGATTTGCTTTGATAAGGGAAGTCGCTGGGGCAGGACAAGATATTAGGCTTGATTTTGATCGGGCAAACCAAACATCTTCTACAGTTGAGTCTTCGAGAAATTTTGCCAATAAACTTTGGAATGCTACAAAATTTGTATTGATTAATTGTTCTACTGATGAACAATTAAAACAGTTTCAATACTCACAAAATGACCTTAATTTAGCGGATAAATGGATACTATCAAAATTAAATAAAACCAAGTATAAATTAAAGGATCTTTTGAGTAATTATAAACTTGGTGAGGCTTCAAAACTAATTTATGAGTTTGTCTGGAATGACTTTTGTGATTGGTATGTTGAATTTGTCAAGATAAGATTTAATAATACTGCTTGTAATGATAGAAAAAAATCAGAAAAATTATTAAAAGAAATTCTAAATGATATTCTTATTATGATGAATCCTTTTATGCCTCATATTACTGAGGAATTGTGGCATTCTTTACATCCAAATAGTGATGACATATTTCTATCTTTACAAAAATGGCCAGTTTACTTAGAAAATTTCGAAAATGATAATATTGAGCAGTCTTTTGATAAACTATTTGAAATAATAAGACTAATAAGAAATCTTAGGGCTGAATTAGCTCTAAAACCTTCACAAAAAATATCTATTTATTTAATATCAGATAATAATGAATTATTAGAATTTGTTGACCTACTCAGTCAAGACATTAAAAGTTTAACTAATTCTGCTGAGTTGAAGATACTTGAAAGCAGTAAATTTAATAAGCAAGAATTTGCTAAATCTTTTTCAGGTATAATAGGAGATCTTGAGGTTTATATGCCTTTTGAGGGGTTGATAGATTTAAGTTTGTTAAAAGAAAGACTTTTAAAAGACAAATCAAAAGTTGATCAAGATATTAAAGTATTAAATAAAAGGATTTCTAATAAAAATTTTATCGAGAAGGCCCCAAAAGAAATTGTCGACGAATGTAAAATTAAATTAGAAGAAGCATACTCTAAATTATTATCAATTTCTAAAAAGTTGGAGATGTTAAATTAATGTCTTTTTTTGATAATATTTTTGATTTGCTTATTTATTTTGATTCTGGACTTGGTATTTTATTTTTTATTTGTGTTTATATATTTATTGTTTTACTAATTCTCCCTGCTTCATGGCTTTCAATAGTTGCTGGCTATTTATATGGTACTTATTATGGTTCATTAATTGTTTTTATTAGTGCTTTTTTGGGTGCTACTATTTCTTTTTTCATTGTTAAGAAAATCTTCTCAAAAAAAGTATTAGAAATTATTAATAAATTCCCAAAATTAGCGTTATTAGAAAGAATTATAAAAAAAGGTGGCTTGAAATTAATAATACTTACTAGACTCTCACCCTTATTTCCTTTTAGTGTCCTTAATTATTTTTATGGTTTAAATAATGTAAGTTTTAAAAATTTCTCTATTAGTCTTTTGTTTATTTTACCAGGTACATTTCTATATTGTTCATTAGGCACTCTAGTTAATAATTTAAATGAAATTAGAGGACTTAAAATAAATAACGATATTTTTACTACTTTGATCAGTATTGTATCAACTTCTTTAGTTATTTATTTTCTTACGAAATATTCAAATGAAGTTATTAATGAATCACAATAAATTAATTTTTCACATTTAAGTCTCTTAAGGATGCGAAGAATATAAACCAATACAATCTAATTTTTCCATAAAAAGTTTTATCTAAAGATAGTTTTTCATACTTTGCTTGTCCACAAGAGGTTTTAATGAATTTATAGATTAGTTTTTGTGTCATTAGATTCTTGATAAGATAGTAGGTTGATAAATTCTTCTTCCTTTAATATATTGGTTCCCAATAGTTTTGCTTTATTTAATTTACTACCAGCTTTTTCTCCTACTATCAAATAATCAATTTTATTACTTATTGCATTTCTAATAAATCCACCTTTTTGTTCAATCTTTTCAATTAATTGATCTCTGGATAATGTTTTCATTGTTCCTGTAATTACAAATTGTTTTTGATTTATGTAAGGATTAAGTGATTCAGAAATCTTAGCATCATATTCATTGGTGAATAAAACTCCGTTGTTTTTAAGATTAGAAATTAGTTCTAAATTATCTTTATCAAAAAACCATTGTCTAAGTGAATCAATTATCTCTTCGCCAATTCCAGATATTTGTAATATTTGTTCTGGATTTCTTAAACTGGCTTCTTTTAAATCTTCTATATTATTAAATTTTGAGCATATATTTTTGGCAGTTACTTTGCCAATATGATTAATGCCAAGTCCATATAATTTTCTTTCCCATAATTGTTTTTTAGAATTTTTTATTCCCTGTAATAAGTTGATTATAGATTTCTCTCCCATCCTTTCAAGTTTTATTAGCTTTTCATATTTAAGCGAGTATAAATCTGCAACATTAAAAACTAACTTAGCATCGAGAAGTTGTTCAATAATTTTGTGTCCCAAGCCATCAATATTCATTGCAGATTTACTAACCCAATGCTTTAAAAATCCAGTTAAAATTGCTCTGCAATTTTTGTTAATACATTTTATAATGGCATCTTTAGAATTTTTCTCTAATAATCCGCCACAAGATGGGCATGATTTTGGGAATAAAATCTTTTCTGAATTATTCACTCTAAGTTCTTTAATGACTCTGACAACTTCAGGTATGATTTCGCCTGCTTTTCTCACAACAATAGTATCTAAAAAATGAATATCTAAGTATTCAAATCTTTCAATATTATGTAATGTGGCTCGTGAAACTTTTGTTCCTGCTAGTTGTACTGAATCAAAATTAGCAACAGGAGTAATTGCACCAGATCTTCCAACCTGAAAAGTTAAATTTTGGATTTTTGTTGATATCTCCTCAGCAGGGAATTTCAGTGCAATTGCCCATCTAGGCGCTTTTTGTGTAAAACCTAAAATTTTTTGTTTATCAATAGAATTGATTTTTAAAACTATTCCATCTGTATCAAAATTAATTTTACTCCTTTCTTTTTCCCAAAATTTATAATATTCATCTAATTCAGTAATATTACTAATTAATTTTGAATTAAGATTGATTTTAAATCCAGATTTTTTTAAGAATTCTAATCTTGCCCATTGAGTATTATATTTATCCTGATTTTTTTTATTTTTTGGAAAGTAAACCTGATAAGCAAAAAAATCAAGGTTTCTATTTGCCACTACTTTGGGATCTAATTGTCTAAGAGATCCAGCACATGCATTTCTTGGATTTGCAAATAATTGTTCTTTTTGAGATTCTCTAAACTTATTAATTAATTGAAAAGAATTTTTAGGAATAAAAGCTTCGCCTCTTATTTCTAGTAATTCCGGTGGGTTTTTTATTCTTAATTTAAGAGGGATAGATCTTATCCTTTTTGCATTATTAGTTATATCTTCACCCTCTTTACCATCTCCTCTAGTTGCAGCATTTATTAGAATTCCATTTTTATATTTTAAAGCTAGAGCATTACCATCAATCTTTAATTCCGCAACTAAGAAATTATCAAAATTATGAATATCTTTCATTTGTAATTTTTTTATTTTGCTTATCCAATCATTTACTTCTTTTGGACTAAATGCATTATCTAAACTGTAAAGAGGAATTGTATGAATTACTTTTTTAAATCCTTCAGAAATTTTTCCTCCCAATCTATTAGTTGGACTATCGGCTGTTTTGAATTCTGGGTAATTTTTTTCGATCTCTATTAATTCTCTATATAAACTGTCATAAAGAGAATCCTCTATTTCTGGTTTGTCTAATGTGTAATAAGAATAATTAGCATTATCAATTAGTTTTTTTAACTCAATTATTCTTGTTTTGTTTATATCTTCTAAATTCACAAGCTTAAAACATTATTTAACGGCTTTTGCTATTCGATCAATTTTCCAGTCATTATCAATTTGAGAGAATGTGAAATCTAAAGGTAATTCTTCTTTCTTATCCTCAGACTTCAAATTTAAAGTAATAATGATTTGATCTTCTTGAATTCTAGGTGTTCCGGATTTAAGGTTTCTATATTTATTTAAATTTAAACTAGCGAGAAATTTCAGGAAGTCTTGACGCTTAACATGTGTTTTATATGTTTTGCTGGTTAAGCCATAAGCGGCATCTATCCTTCCAGCTGCTATCTGATCAAAGAATTTTCTTACTAGAGGATTTATACCTCTTGCTTTTATTACAAGTTTTACTGCATTAAAAGTCCAAAATGAAACGAGTACAGCACCTCCTGCGAGTAGAGCTTTAATGCCTATATCTTTTACTAAATTTGCATCCATAATAATGTTTTTTCTTACTTTAAGAAAATAAATCGAATTTGTTGGATTTCTTTGTCAAAATAAAATAAATTAATTCATAATGGCTCTTATTCCACTATTACCCTTATTTCATAAATTCAATAGATTATTCTTTGAAAATTCTTTGGTTATAAATTTCGAACCTGTTGTTGATATTAGATGGAGTGATAATAGACTAAAAACTACTGCAGGATTTTACAAAAGAAGACAAATAAATGGCGTTATCAATTCGGAAATTGTTTTGTCAAAACCTATTTTAGAACCTTTACCTATTACAGATATTCAAAGCACACTATGTCATGAAATGATTCATGCATGGATAGATAGGGTTCTGAATATCAATGAAATTCACGGCGCTAATTTTATTGATAAAATGAAAAAAATTAATTCTCAACAAAGTTCTTTTAAAGTAAGTATTAGGCATACTTTTCCTGTCAATAGAAAAGAGTTGAAATATATGGGCAAATGTATAAACTGTGGTTCAATATTTATGTATAGGAGAAGAATGAAAAATATCGCTTGCAAAAGTTGTTGTAATTTATTTTTCAAGGGGAGTTGGAATAAAAAATGTTTGATTATTTTTGAAAACCAATAAAATACTTTTTTGTTTATAAATTTGAATCTATAAAAATTTTAAAGTAAGTTAGTAATAAAATAAATACATGAGATCATCAAGAAGAAAATTTAATAATCAATTTTCTAACAGAGAGAACTTTGATAAAAAGGTAGATCAGTTTTTAGAAGTTGGTAGGCAATTTGTTGATGGTGTGTCTGGTACAAGACCAGGCTCTAGAAGAAACTCTAGTATAAGTGATTTTTCACGTCGAAACTTTAAGAGTGCTAGAAATTGGGTTGGTGATCAAATGGATGCTTTTCTTTCAGATGACTATGAAGAGTGGGCAGATGATGACTTTGATGGATTTAGTAAAGAATTTAAGTCATTTAGAAGAAATAGTGTGGAGCCAGAGGAGCTACTACCTCATAAAAAAAGATATTTAGAAGCTATTTCATTAAGATCAAAAACCAGCATTGTTGACGAACAAAAAAAACTCAGTCCTGGAGAAAGTATTTCAAATGAAAATTGGGAAGAAGATTCATTCTTTCAAATTAATAAATGGAAAAGGTCATCAGATAAAACTGATGAGATCACCTTAGATCCACAATCAATTCCTCCTAAAAATACAAAATCTAGAAATTTTCCTCGTTCAAGACGAAGGAGAATATAGATTTAAAAATCCCTCAATTTTTGAAGAGCCTAACCATTTCTCAATATAAGGATTAAATACTTCGCGAATAATAGTTAATGGCTTATGATTTCTAAAAAATCTATAGTTTCTTGACCAAAAAGGACCCGTATATAGAAATTCTTTTTGTAACCATTTAGCATTCACAATTGCAATAGCATCGACTTCTCTAAATAATTCAGATCTATCTTTAGTAAGGTTTTTCCATATAGGTTCTTTTTTATTAATAAGATTAGTTTTTATTTCTTCACTATTCCACCAGCTTTCAGCCCATGCAAGTGTCATATTATTGCTTTTAATCCATACTTGTCTTCTTATAAGAGGTTCTTTTAATTGATTAATTTCCCCAGGGGCTTCTTCATGAGGTTTATTATCTAAATTCATCCCAATTAATTCAATTTTTGTTTCCTTATTGGTTAATAGTTGTAAATGTCTTGTAGGACTTCCATCACCTAATAGCATTAATTTCCAGGCACCAGAAATATCAGGAAATTTGTTTTCTTCAAGAAAAAAAGAAGCATTTTTTTTCCATAAAACTTCAGGAGATTCAAAAAGTTTATTCTGTTGCAATTTATTTTTTATTTATTTGATGATAACTTTTTTTTTGTCATATTGAATTTATCTTTTTTAAGTTCTTTAATCCTTAACCATACAAGGAGAGCAGTTAAATCTGCTTTGCTTACACCAGGTATTAGAGATGCATCACCGATATTGTTTGGTCTTATTAGATCTAATTTCTCTCTTGCTTCTAAGGATAAAGTTTCAATTTTTGTATAATTTATTTCTTTAGGAAGTAACTTTAATCTTTGTTTATTGATATCATCTATGTTGTTTTTCTGTCTTTTGAGATATCCCTCATATTTGATATCAATTTCAATCCCTTCTATGATGGATAAAGATAAATTTTTGTCCATTAATCCATACTTTAAAAGAGCTTCTGAATGAAAATTTGTTTTCTTTAGAAGTTCTTTTAGAGTTGTCGAACCTTTAATCTTAATTCCATGATCTAACTCTATTTGTCTTGATATTTTGTCTGTTGCCTTTAGTCGCGTTTTTTCTAATCTCTTGCTCTCATTATTCATCAAGTGAATTTTTTTATTAAAAATTTCCCACCTTTCTTGATCAATAAGGCCTATTTGATAACCTATTGGAGTTAGTCTTCTATCAGCATTGTCACCTCTTAAAGTTAATCTATATTCACTTCTGCTGGTAAGAACTCTATAAGGTTCCTTAAGATCTCTTGTGATTAAATCATTAATCATTGTCCCTATATAACTACTTTCCCGTGAAAATATAATAGGATTCAAATCTTTTAATTTGCGAGTTGAATTAATACCGGCAATTAATCCTTGAGCAGCAGCTTCTTCATATCCTGTAGTGCCATTAATTTGTCCAGCGCAAAATAAGTTTTCAACTTTAAATGTTTCTAAACTAGCACTTAATTGAGTTGCAGGTATATAGTCATATTCAACAGCGTATGCTGGTCGTAACATTGTACAGTTTTCAAGTCCAGGTAGAGTTTGCAAAAGTTCTAGTTGAATGTTTTCTGGAAGTCCAGTTGAGAAGCCTTGAACATAAATTTCAGGAGTATTTATTCCTTCCGGTTCTAAAAAGATTTGATGAGAATCTTTATCGGCAAATCTGACAATCTTATCTTCTATAGATGGACAGTATCTTGGACCTTTACTATCAATAAATCCTCCATAAATCGGAGTTAAATGCAAATTATTCTTAATTAAATCATGAGTTTTTAATGTGGTTCGAGTTATGTGACAATTAACCTGAGGCATCTGCGTTGATATTTTTGGATCAAAGGAAAAATATCTGTTACTCGCGGTGCTTGGTTGAATATCTAGCTGTTCAAAATTAATACTTCTTTTGTCTACTCTCGCAGGAGTTCCTGTTTTTAATCTTTCGGTTTTAATTCCAATTTTATGAAGACAATCAGTAAGACCAGTGGCTGCTTGTTCACCCGATCTTCCCGCAGACATTGACTTATTGCCAATCCAGATTTTCCCCTCTAAAAAAGTACCCGCAGTTATTATTACAGCTTTAGCAGAATAATTACTTCCAAAAAATGTTTTTACTCCTTTAATTCTTTTTTTAATAATCTTTTCCTTTCCAGAGGACACAATTGATTCATCAATATCTAAATCTGTGATCATTGCTTCTTTTAGGGTGAGATTTTCAGTATTTTGTAAAATCTCTATCATTTTTTTTGAGTATTCTCTTTTGTCAGTTTGTGCTCTCAATGCCCATACTGCTGGACCTCGACTAGAATTTAATATCCTTTTTTGAATTGCTGTTTCATCAGCTATTTTCCCAATTATCCCACCTAAAGCATCAACTTCATGCACTAATTGACTCTTGGCAGGACCACCCACTGCTGGGTTGCAAGGCTGCCATGCAATGCGATCTAAGTTAATTGTAAATAATGCTGTTGAGAATCCAAGTTTTGCAGATGTAATTGCTGCTTCGCACCCAGCATGCCCTCCCCCAATAACAATTATTTCAAAAGATTCTTTTTTTAAAATATTATCTTTCATTTATTACTTTAATTAATTAGCTAGATTTCTAAATCTTGTGAATTGTGGTTCAAATAATAATTTTACTGTTCCTACTGGGCCATTTCTATGTTTGGTTACAATAATTTCAGTAATACCTCTATCTTCGGTTTCTGGATTATAGTATTCATCCCTATAAATCATTAAGACTAGATCTGCGTCTTGTTCTATTGAGCCTGATTCTCTTAAATCACTTAACATAGGTCTTTTATTAGTTCTAGATTCAACACCTCTACTTAATTGGGATAGAGCAACTACTGGTACTTTTAACTCTCTTGCCATACTTTTTAATCCTCTTGTGATTCTTGATAATTCTTGCACTCTATTGTCGGGAGTCGTGCCTTCCATTAATTGTAAATAATCTATCACTATCAAACCGAGCTCCTTCCCTTGTTCTGCAATTAATCTTCTGCAAAGGGATCTCATCTCTAAAACACTTGCATTTGGTTTGTCATCAATAAAGATTGGTAATTGTCCCAATGAATTAATGCCTTCACCTAGTAATGGCCATTCATCTTGTTGTAGACGTCCAGTCCTTAATCTTCCACTTTCGATGCCTACTTCCATGGAGAGCAATCTGTAAGTCAGTTGTTCCTTACTCATCTCCAAACTAAATACACATACCGGCAGATCCTGAGATTGTGCGACATTTTTAGCTAAGTTTAAAACCATTGAGGTTTTGCCCATCGAAGGCCTACCTGCCACAATGATGAGATCACTTCTCTGAAGACCTTGAGTCATTGCATCTAAGTCATAAAAGTTAACAGGAATTCCTGCAACAGATGTTCCAAGAGATCTTGATTCAATCTCATTAAAAGTGGTTGTTAATATCTCTGCGGCTTGAGTGAGCCCTTTGGATGGTTTCTCTTGACTAATCTCAAAAATTTTTTGCTCTGCTTTATCTAGGATTTCATCTGTAGCTTGAGATTGATCAAATCCTAATTGAATCACCTCATTGCCTGAGCGAATTAGCTGTCTTCTCAAAAACTTATCACTAATTAAGCTGGCAACCTGTTCAATTGAAGCAGTAGAAGAAACATTTTCAACTAATTCTACTAATTTATTGTTTCCACCGATTTTTTCTAATGAGCCGTTATCTGCCAGCCATGCACTCATGGATGTTAGATCGGTAGGCTTCCCTTGTGAGTGTAAAGTTATTGCGGTTTTATAGATTTCTTGATGGGCATTTATATAAAAAGCCTCTGGTCTAAGCAAGTCCGCTATTCTTCCAATTGCATCAGGATCAAGTAAGATTCCACCTAATACAGATTCTTCAGCTTGAATGTTTTGTGGAGGTACTAAACTAGAAGGTTCCTTAATAGTATTTTTTTTGAAATTATTATTTTCATTAGAACTATTATTTGGGAATTGAATTGAAACCATATTTATGAATAGCTTAGATATATACTCTGGCTAATTTTTCAAAAGATGCAACATATTTATTAACTTATAACTTCTATATTCACCTCGGCATTTACTTCTTGATGTAATTTGATTTGAACGGTATACGATCCTAGAGAATGAATATCAGGAACTTGTATATTTCTTCTATCGATTTCTTTTTTAGTTGAAGCCTTTATAGCTTCCGCCACATCACCATTAGTAACTGTTCCAAAAAGAACTCCATCTTCACCAACTTGTTTCTTAATTTTAAACCTCCCAATAGTTTTTAATGCTGTCTCAAAATTTAATGCTTCCTGTTTAATATTTTCTGCAGCTATTTTTTCTTTTTCCCGTTTCTTCTCAATTTGCTTAAGAACTGCAGGAGTTACATTAACGGCTTTTCCTGCAGGGAATAAGAAGTTTCTCGCATAACCAGGTGCTACATCAACAACATCACCATCTCTTCCTAAACTTACAATTGTTTCAGTTAGTACAACTTGAACTCTTTTAGCCATAATTTCATAATTAGTGTTACTTAATAATAAGACCTAGAGGGCAATTTTATTTTTTTTGCAAAACCTAATCTCGCTAGGAATTTAATATGCTCCCATGTTAGATCAATTTGCCCTCTAAATAATCCTTGTCTAGCAGAATTTGGGAAAGCATGATGATTATTATGCCATCCTTCACCAAAAGTTAATGCAGCTACCCATGCATTATTTC
>MDTG01391582.1_pt1 | contig 12437 bp, 8 predicted proteins | sample 811421 | NCBI WGS metagenome assembly MDTG01 (sample SAMN05326645, study PRJNA326480) | marine metagenome | isolation source: seawater | place: Pacific Ocean: South East | collected 2011
ATGAGAAAAAATAGAGCTCCATATTTTAATACGTCGAGCAATAAAATCCCCTCATATCCTTCCTGTGATTCTAAAAGTCTCATTGTAGTAACTATTGGACTTTTAATACCTGAAATTAAATATCCTACTGAGAATAACACGGCGGAACAAAATATTGAGTAAGCAACATTGTTTATATCAATATCATACTTTTTTTGAATAAATTGATTTAAAAATTTGTAAGTTATATAAAGTAAGATAACACCAAGAAATAAAGATGCTCCTATTTCTAAAACTGCATAATAAAATAACTGTTTGTCCATTTTTTATTTTTTTAAAATTAATAATTTTATTAGTAAGCTATTTAAACCAAACAAATGTATTCCAATAACTATCCATATCCCATCTGGCATAATCTGCAGGAAGCATACCTGGTTTCCAACCTTTTGCTGTAGTTTCCCAAGCATAATATCTTTTGCCTTTAAATGAAATATATCTTCCTGAATGAGGGATACTTATAGCTAACATAGAATGACTATTTGGTTTATCGTTAATAACTATAACATCATAACCAAAACGATTTAACAAAGTAGCTAATAAGACTGTTCTACTGTCACAGTCTCCTCTCTGTGTTCTCAGAAGTTCAAGTGGGGCATATATTTCACAGTTATTGTTAGGTATAACATAAGACATACTTTGAATACAACTCACAATTACATCTGCAAATTCTTTATGAGTGTAATATCTATTTTTTAAGATGTCTTCAAACTCGTTAAATATTGATCTTGGTATTAATGGGTCATCATGATTGATTAATGAGACGTATAATGAAGACCACCAACTATTTCCATATGAATTCATTAGTCTGCTACATGCAGCATTTCCATTTCTTTTAGATTTCTTATAAAGCCTATTAGAAATACTTAACTTAGCAGAATGATAATTTCCATAATTATCTCTCCAATAAAAGCTAGATAAACTTCCTGGAGCTTTTATATTATTATCTTCAATCAAATTAAATGCTGTAGAAATACTAGGCACTTTAATGCTATTAGTTTCTTTTACATAATCTAAATTGAAAATAAGAAAATTTAATATAGCTAAGAATAATAATAAAAAAAGTGATTTTCTAATATTCTTCATATCATAAAAATATTAAAAATATTTAAAAAAAACTCAAAATATAAATTTGATTTTCAAAGTAATGAGTTATTTATAAATAATTTATTTTGAACGAAGCTCTAAATAATTTCCTTTAAACTTCCAATCATATTGATTTAGAAATGACATTCCTAATAACAATGACGCTTCTTGATCTCCAATAGCCACCTTTAAATTCTTAAATAATTTACCTCCGATAACTATAGATGATATTGTTGTTGTATTTAATCTCATTTTACTTCCATTAGCAGTAATATAGTATTTTTGTATATAATTAGATTTATTTATTTTTCGATTATTTAATAAGTATTTCTCTACTTCTGAATTAATTAACATATCTGAAGCTCCAGAATCAATTAAAAAATCATAATAAACACCTGAAATATTAATGGAGATATACTTCATACCTGCAACTGTTTTAATAGGTAGTTTGATTACACTTCTAGAATTAAATGAATTATCAGAACTTGAATTATTATAGCAATTACCTCCGTGATGAAAACACCGACCGTTATTGCAATAAGTTTTATTTTTACATATTGTTCCTTTTTTAGTAGTACCTGAACAACTAACGGAATATGTTCTTCTATTTTCGTCTTGCGAAAAGCATTCTGTAATACTAAAAAACGGAATAAAAAGTAATAAGAAGAATATTTTTTTCATATTACAATAATACATAAAAATTAGGGTAAATATGTGAAAGAAAAAGTCGGGGTAGAAGTAAATGAACCCCACCCTATTTAACAGATTTGATCAACTTCTAAAAATAGCTTTTTCACCATTTTCTTCAGCGCTAATCAACTTCTTATATCTAAAGATAAAAAATTATTTGAATTAGCTGACTACAGGTTTATTTTTAAAAATAAGTTAATGATTTTAAATTAATAGAATTTAATATTGTTAACCTGTTACTGATTTAATTACTCTTATTTGGTTATTTAATAAAATAATTTTATTCTCCCAACATTATAAAAGCACCCCAATAATAAGGATGCTTATATTTCTCTCTTATTTTTTGTTGAGCTTTATTAAATGCATCTTTCTTGGTCATCTTCTTATCAATCCAATAATCATAAAAGTAAGTCATTAACTCTTGTGTTGCCTTATCATCTACTTCCCACATACTCATTATCAATGATTCTGCTCCTGCTACTCTTATTGCTCTTTGTAAACCATATACTCCTTTCCCATTTTGAATATCTCCTGCACCTGTATTGCAGGCACTAAGTACTACTAACTCTGTGCCTCTTAAATTAAGTAAGGATACTTCATATGAATTTAACCACCCATTATCTCCTTTTAACAACTCTCCCTCTGCTGTATTTCCTGAACCAGCAAAAAGAAGTCCGGATCTTAACATAGGATTTTTATTTTCTTTACTTATTATTTGTTTTGTTAAATTTTCTTGATGATCAATATCTTTAAAGAAATAACCATGAGTGGCAATATGTAATATTTTAGGAGCATCAATTCTTTTTAAATTCTCTTCAGTAGCCTCTAAAGCAGAATATAATTTCACATTCCAATCCTTATTTATAAAGTTTTTTGATATAAAATCTATCTCCCTTTGAGTTCCAGGCAATTGTAAAATAGTCATGCCTCTTTGTAAACTATCTAACTCAGTAATTGTTAATGACCTTTTCGAATCTAGAACAAATAATTCCTTATTGGAGAGATAGAAAGTAGGATTGCCAAATATAACTACATCATTGTTATCAGATTTTTGAAATAAACTATAATTCTCTTTTTGATGCAGAAAATCTTCTACATTATCAATATACACAATGTCGTATTTATCTATTAAGAAATTGTTTGAAATAGTATCATACAGCACATTAGGATTAATTTTTCTGTAAACTCCCTCTGTAGAAAAATAAACTGAAGAAACATTTTCTAAATAAGGCTCTAGTTTACCCCAAAATTTTTGATAGCATATATTACCATAAACTTTATCTCTATAACTAAACTCCATATTAGACGGTCTTTCTTTTGTATAGTAAGAATAATCGCTGTAAGCACTCTCAAAATAAGATGGGGATCCTAAATTAACTAATTGTGGAACTGCATCTCCTTTTTTAGAAATATACGCATAATAACTACCTTCCGCAAAAGATAATCGATTGCCATTTATAATTAATTTTGGGATATAAGTTATGTCAATAAATGATTCTCGCTTATTTAATTTATTAATAACATCAGTAAAACTATAAGAAGATACTTCATATGTGTTGGAAGCATGTTTTAATATTTCTCTCTCATACCTTAATAAACTATCCTGTAAAACTATATGATAATCATTAATATTATTTGATTCATATAAATTAATAATATCATTATTTAACTCTTTCCAATAAGTATAAAGAATCAATCCTGTTTCATCTCTATTTTCATAAATACTATTTATAGTTCTACTTAAACGGTTAACACTTTTTCCTTTAATAAATATTGACGCATTATAGGTTTCAATGGACGATGGATTGGTATAAAACATCATCTGATAAGCAATAATTAAATCTTGAAATTTAATTTGCAGATCTTCTTCACTTAAACTCAGCTCGAATTGCTCATAAGAATTTCTTTTTAAATTAAAAACTTTAGAAAAAACATTAAATGCTCGCTCATTATCATTTAATTTAATATAATATAACTGACCTATGTTGTTTAACAGCATTATATATGAATCGTGGCTAACTCCAAATTTTTTTTCGTACTTTTTTAAAATATCTTTTTTAATTTCTAATTCATTATCAATATCTCCTTTTTGCCCATAATAAATAGCCAAATTAGAATATGCTGACAAATAATTATAATGATCCTCCCCATTTGTTTTCTTAAATATATTTAATGATAATTCTTGATAAAAAATTGCAGAATCTAAATTATTCATTTGAGAATGTATGCTGGCTAAATCATTAAAAACCATAGCAGTTTTTTGATGATTATTACCATATATATCTGAATGTATTTCTAGAGTATGTCTTGCATGTGGCAAAGCTTTTTCAGGATATATTTGTCTCAAATAAGATCTGGTTAGCTGATGATACAAATAAGCTTCCAACCTTAGATCAATAAAGTTATTAAAATTATAAATTTCAATTGATTTTAACAAAAGATTTACAGACTCTTGATAATTTAATAGGCTAAAATAAGCATTTGACAACTGAATTAATGAAAAAATGTATTCTGTAGAATTATATCCATATTTTTTTAATCTTAAATCACTAGATTTTATAGAGTACTCAAGTGTTTTACTATATTCTCCTAAATAATTATAGGTAATTGCAATATTATTTAAGCTAGTAATATAATGATCATGAAATACACCTAAGTGTTTCTCTCTGTATTGTAATATTTTTACTTCCAATGATAAAGATTCTTTGTAATTTCCAAGATTTGATAGTACTATTGCTTTAGTATTTAAATAAACATAATAATTTGATATATATGTATTAATTATCGAGTCATGCAGTTTCTGAAAATCAGTGTCAACACTATTACGACTAGAGTGATTTTTTTTTATTTGATTAATTGATTTCTGTTTCTCATTAATAATATTTTCTTGGATTTGTATAGCTCTATTTATTTTTAATAATGCCTCTTTGTGTTGGCCAAGATCGCTAAAATTAAGAGCAATTAAGTTTAGTACCTTCGTTATATCTGTTTTTTTTTCTGGAAAATAATTGTTTAAAGCATCTAACAGTTCATTATTAATTTTTAGTTCTTTTTTATAGAAACCTAACTGATTTAAAAAAAACGCTTTATTGCTCAAAACAATTAATCTTTCATAAACATCTAAATGTCCATTTCGATGAATGAGTAATAAACAAGAATCTAATAACTCAATTGCTTTATCAAAACCAACATTATTTGCTAAAGCTAGCTGATTAATTTCTAAAATATAATCAGTTAAAATTGATTTTTTTTCTTGTGTAAAAACTAATAAAGGTGAAAAAAGTAAAATCAACAAAATTTTTCGCATTTCACAAAATTACTTAAATTTTGAAAGAAATAAATTTGTATTTTATTAGGAGGTTAAAATAATTTATATATTTACTAAAAATTAAATCTTATCAAATGAAAAAAATATTATTGGTTTTATTTTTATTTAGCAGTTCTTTTGCTTATAGTCAGTACGGATACAATCCTTCTTGTAATGTATTTACAATTAAAAATGGGCAAAATAAAACTAACCAAATTAGAATTCAGGTTTATGACTACGCTAAAAGTCAAGGTTACAAAGAGTATTTCAATTTTTATATTGGAGCTAAAAAAAGTAAACGAGTTGATGTTTCTATGTTTTCTGAAGGGTCGCGATTTAAGGTTTTTGCTCGCAACTCTGAGAGAGGTAGTTGGTATGCAATTCCTGAAAGCACATACGAAAAGTGCACATACTGGTTTGGTGAGGGCTATTAACACAAAGCTAAACAAAAATCTTAATAAGTATTAACTCTGAAAATCGTTGATTTTCTGAGTAGATAATTATCTTTTAAAATAATTAAACCAGTTTAATGAAAATTTATTAAAGTTGTAAGGAATATGAAAAAGATAGAAAGAAACCCTTTTAACGAAAAATTGCTACATCGTTATATTTTTGAGCGTTTATATTTTGGTTCAAAAAAAATTAAGAAAAATCTCTTACCAAGAAACTATCATTCTAAAATTATAAATTTGATAGTTCCTGAACAACTTAAAAAAAATGATCAATATAGAGTTGATTTAACAATATATTTTCAAGATAAAAATAAAGGGATTCCTGTTGAAATAAAATGGAATTCATCACAAAATCTAGGAAAATTTCAAGAAAAATATCTCAAAAAGAATAATGGAATAATAATTTCATTTAGTGAAAAAGAAGAAATGAAAGCTAAATATCCGGCAATTGATATTACACAAATTGATTACAAAGATTTTTCACTATGGATAGCTGAAAATATTAATAAGCTATGCAGAGAAAGCTTAATATATAAAGCTAACATTTCAAAGCTTAAAGATGCAAATCAGAAATGGATTGTTTTTTTAAGAGGAGCGGACAAAGATGGTTCACATGGAAAGTGGAGAGAGTTAATAAAAAATAATAAAAATAAATATAAACCATGGTGTTTCAAAGGAACTAGTTCAGAGTCTAAGGGATTAGAAAGAATGTTTAATATGCAAAAAGGTGACGAATGTATTTTTATTCTTGGTCATAATTCAATTCAAAATGTAAGACTTCCAAAAGGAAAACCAAATCAACCTTTACTTTATTCAGGATGGCACCTTACAGAAATCAATGAGCCTTATTATATTGATCTAGATAATAAAGATTTTGAAGATTTAAAAAGGCTTAGTATAAATAAAAGGAAATGGGTTCACTTTTTAAACTTTACTCTGCATCCAACTGAGGAATGGCTTGGAAGTAAAGTGAAAAACAAAAACAAAAATTTTAAGAAAAATTATGAAACACTTGATTTTGGTCCAAGGGGGGAACTTGATCACTATTTGGTAGAATCTGCAAATACAGCTGCTGGAACACCCATTTCAATTCCTAATCATTTGTTTAATGACCTTATAAGTAAACTTAGACAGCAAAGACCTTTGAGCTACAAACAATCTATTTAAACTATTAGAAAGCTAAATATTAAAAAAGTCGGGGTAGCAGGATTACAACCAACACTCATTTCATTAGATTACGGTAAGCTTTAAAACTAAAATTTGCACCACTTTTTGCACCGCTAACCAATCTACTAAAACAAACTTAAGAAATTAATTGTAATTTCTGAGTCAAGAATTATTTTTTAAAATAATTTAATAGTAGTTTTAACGCTTGTTAATTATACTTGAATGGCCAAGATTTAAATTGAAAACAGAAATAGACATATTAGAAAATGAAATCTTAGAAAAATATCCAAATGTTCTGAATATTCTTTTGCGAGATCAAACAACTCAGAAAAACATTATTTGGGCAACAAATAATTATAAATATTTGGGTAAAAACTATTTAGAAAGAAATCAGATAAAATCTGAATACATTACTGGTCAAAATGGCAATGTTATAATGCCAAGGGTTCAAAAAGACCGAATATTGCAAAAATCTAGAGTAAAAAATATGGCTGAAGTGTTCACTCCAGCTTGGATTTGTAATGCTCAAAATAACTTAATTGACAACTCTTGGTTTGAAAATAAAAATGTCTTCAATAAAGAAATTCCAAATGAAAAAAAATGGAAAACTAAGCAAGAAAAAATTAAATTTCCAAAAAACAAGACTTGGAAAGATTATGTAAATGACACGCGACTTGAAATTGCTTGCGGTGAAGCTCCTTATATAACAAGTCGATACGATCATACAACTGGTAAATTTATTGAAGTCAAAAATAGAATTGGGATAATAGATAGAAAATTAAGAATAATAAACGAAAATATTGACGATTCTAATGAATGGATTAAGTTCAGTATGTTAGCTTACAAAAATACTTATGCTTATGAATTGCAAGGGGATAGTTTGCTATTAGCAAGAGAGTCAATGCTGTTTACTTTTATTGAAAATTACAAATTCAAATTTAGAAAAGAGCCTTTACTTAAAACAATACAAGATATAGCATTTATAATTTCTTGGAATGTTTGGCAAATGGATGGTTTAAGAAGTGTAATTCCATTCTCTTGCACCGAAACAAAAACAACATCAATCAACCTATTTGGAGAAGAAGAAGTAAAATATATTAAAAATAATGGAATTTACTGTTTAATTATGGAATGGTCAAATAATGAACTGAAAGGTAAAAAACTTAGGTTTATAGATCTAATTGAAAAAAAATCAAGTAATGGATGAAAATAATAAACTAGATTTAAAAATACTTGAAAAAATAATCATCGGAAGAGTTGAACCTCATATTTATGCATTCACAACTCAAACAATTCCAAATTATTTAAAAGTTGGTGATACCTACAGACCTGTAGAAACAAGACTTAATGAATGGAGAAAACATTTCCCAGAACTACAGAAAAAATTTCAGGAAGTTGCAAAGTTAGATGAAAAAACTTTTTTTAGAGATTATTCCATTCATAAATATTTAGAAAATGAAATACAAAAATCTAGATTACTACCTAACACATTAGAATCAATTCCATATTATTCAAATGAATTTTTCAAAGATGTCACACCGGATGAACTAAATAACGCTGTAAGTGACATTAAAGCTTCTCATAAGAATAACGACACAAAATATCAACTTTATAAATTTGAAGACAGTCATGTTCCAATAGTTCATACATATAATAGAACAGAAACTTATGCGCCAAGACCAAATCAACAAGAGACTATTAAAAGTTTCAGACAAGCATTAAATAAAGGTAGAAGTAACCTATTGATGTATGCCGTAATGCGTTTTGGCAAGTCTTTCACTTCAATGTGTTGTGCTGTAGAAATGAAAGCTAAAATTGTTTTAATTGTCTCTGCAAAAGCAGATGTAAAGGGAGAATGGAAAAAAACAGTTGAAAGTCATATAAAATTTGATGGCTTTAGTTTTTTGGATAGTAATTCACTTTTAGAAAGTGATACAATCATAAAAGACAAAATAGAAACTAACGAAAAAATTGCTTTATTTCTTACACTTCAAGACTTACAAGGAGATGAAATAAAGACCAAACATAAGCAAGTATTTGAAAATCAAATTGACCTTTTACTTGTAGATGAAACACATTTTGGCGCAAGAGCTTTAGAATATGGAAAGGTTTTGAAAGAGTTAAAGAGTAAAAGAGAACTTAAAAGTGAAACCAAACTCAATGATAAAACTTTAGACGACCTAGAAGAAACAACTAAGTCAATTAAATCAAAAATTCGAATCCATTTATCGGGTACACCCTATCGTATCTTGATGAATAGTGAGTTTACAACTGATGATATTATTGCTTTTTATCAGTTCACTAATATAGCTGATGACCAAGAAAAATGGAATGAAGAATACTTAACCAAAGACGAGACAAAGGAATGGGAAAACCCTTACTACGGTTTTCCTCAAATGATTCGATTTGCTTTTAATCCAAATGAGTCGTCAAGACAAAAAATGGAAGAACTGAAAAAAAGGGGCATTACCTACACTTTTTCAGAGTTATTCAGACCAAAATCCATTCTAAAAGATACGGAAAACCAATTACATAAAAAGTTTGTTCACGAACAAGAAATTATTGATCTACTTAATGTTATTGATGGAACTAAAAATGACAACAATTTATTGAGCTTTCTAGATTATGATAAATTAAAAGAAGGCAAAATGTGTCGTCATATGGTTTGCGTTCTTCCATATCGTGCCTCTTGTGACGCATTTGAAAACTTAATTAAATCTAATGAGTTTAAAAATCTCAGTTCATACGAAGTAATTAATATTTCTGGTGTTGAAAATGAAAAGATTTTTAAAGATACACAATCCGTAAAATCTAAAATTGAACACTGTGAAAGTGAAAACAAGAAAACAATCACTTTGACAGTAAACAGAATGCTTACGGGTAGCACAGTTCCGCAATGGGATACTATGCTATATTTAAAAGACACTGCCTCACCTCAAGAATACGACCAAGCCATTTTCAGACTTCAAAGTCAATACTTAAAGACCTACAAAGAACCTAATGGAGATTCAGTAAAATATAATATGAAACCTCAAACCTTGTTGGTCGACTTTAATCCAAACAGAATGTTCCAAATGCAGGAACATAAATCTCAGATTTATAATGTAAACACTGAATTAAACGGTAATTCAAGACTAGTAGAACGTATAGAAAAAGAACTACAAGTTTCACCAATAATAGTAATCAATAACAAAAAAATGGTTCAAGTTGAACCAACAGAAATTTTAAATGCAGTTCGTGAATATTCTAGTGAAAGAAGCGTACTGGATGAAGCTACCTCAATTTCAATAGATTTTTCACTTTTAGATATTGAAGAAATAAAAGCAGTTATAGACAAACAAGGTAAAATTGGTTCGAGACAAGGCATTGAAATTCAACCTTCTGAAGGTGATGGAGATGACCTTGACACAGGAGATAAACCTGATGAAGATAATAACCCTGAAAAAGGAGATAAAGAAACAGACACTTCAAAGGATGATAAAGTAGATTACAAAGGGAAATTTGCAATGTTCTATGCAAGAATTCTTTTCTTTTCATTTCTCACAGATTCAAAAGTCAAATCTCTTGAAGAAATTATTGAAGTTATAACTGATGTACAAGAAAATCTACGTATTGCATCTAACTTAAATTTAGAAATAGAAATTCTTTCACTGTTTCAAAAGCATATAAACCCTTTTGTTTTAAGCGAGTTAGATTATAAAATTCAAAATATCAATTCATTAGCAAATGATACCAATATTTCACCAATAGAACGGGCTAGCAATGCTATGAAAAGATTCAGTCGCTTGTCAGACTCTGAAATAGTTACGCCAGAAATTATAACTGAAAAAATTATTAAAACTTTACCAGAAAAGAATATTAATGAATCTACATTACTATTAGATATTGCCTCTAAACAGGGAGAATTTGTCTATGCAGTATATAAAAAATTTGATAAAAAGATAGCAAACAATTTTTATTCAATACCAACATCAAAAATTGCTTATGAATTTACAAGAAAAGTTTATACGCTTCTTGAATTAGATATAGAAAATATAGAATCAGAACACACATCTTATGATTTAATTTCCGAGAATGATTTAATCGAAAATGAAACAATAAAAATTAATAATAACAATATGAAATTTAATGCAATTGTAGGAAATCCACCATATCAAAAAAGCATAAGTACAAATAAAGATAATTCTGCTTTAAGCAAACAGATTTTCCCATACTTTATAAGACTCTGTATAGAATTAAATCCACAACATCTATCTCTTATAACACCTTCAAGATGGTTTACTGGTGACGCACAAGATAAATCATTTTTAAAACTTCGTGAATTTATTCAAGATCACAACAGTATTAAAGAAATTCATAATTACAATGATGCATCAAAAGTATTTAATGGTGTTGAAATTAAGGGAGGCGTTAATCATTTTCTATATCAAAGAGGTTTTTCTGGCGAAATGACCTTTTACAACTATAAAGATAATGTAGTTACCCAAAACAGAAGACCTCTTTTTATAGATGGTTTTAATGTTGTACTCTCTAATGATATATATATAAAAACAATAAAAAAAATAACATCGATTGATTTCAAGTCTTTAACCGAAATAACTACTGGTCGAAATGCTTTTGGTATAATTGGAAAGCCTTCTTTTTTAGAACAAGTATCTGTCACTGAGTATAGTCAAAATCTGTCCACACTTATATGTAAAAATGGAATTACAAGATATATTGATTCCGATATAGTACAGAAGAATAGAGATATTTTCGAAAATTATAAAGTGTTTATTTCAAAATCAGCAGGTGCACCCCGTTCAGATAAGAATATAATTGGCAAAGCTTTTCTTGGTGGACCTTTAGTCGCTTGTACAGACACATATTTTCCAGTAGGTTCATTTAAAGATGAAATACAAGCTCAGAATTTAAAAAAATATTTTCACACTAAGTTTTTAAGATATTTAGTATCGATTCTCAAATCATCTCAAAATGTCACGCAAATTGTATACAAGTTTGTTCCGCTTCAAGATTTCACATCTAAATCTGACATTCATTGGACAAAATCAATTGAAGATATTGATAAGCAACTTTACAAAAAATATAAATTAAGTAAAGAGGAAATTGAATTTATTGAAAAAATGATAAAACCTATGTAGGCAAATTGATAAATGTTATATAAATAACTTCAACTAAATTTATATATAACTTCAACAAATTATATACAATTTATATAGATTTCTGTCTTAATTTCAACATATCGGAACTTATTTTGGATTCTATTACTTGTGCATATATTTGAGTAGTTTTTATATTATTATGTCCAAGCATTTTTGATACAGTTTCTATAGGCACTCCGTTTGTTAAAGTAATAGTTGTCGCAAACGTATGTCTGGCACTATGAAAAGTTAATTTTTTATTAAAATTACATAAAAGCGCTATTTCCTTTAATGCTTTATTTGTTTTTTGATTACTTACCATTGGAAAAATTCTATTTGTATTTTTATGCTTTTTATATATATCTAAAATATATAAGGCATATGGTAAAATAGGGACATTTGAAGGTATATCAGTGATTTACTACTTAAAATCGTCGATTTTAGTGAGGAAAAATGTCGGGGTAGCAGGATTCGAACCTGCGACCTCCTGCTCCCAAAGCAGGCGCGATAACCGGGCTACGCTATACCCCGAAAATTTAAGATTGCAAAAATATAAAA
>MDTG01423841.1_pt1 | contig 12437 bp, 12 predicted proteins | sample 811421 | NCBI WGS metagenome assembly MDTG01 (sample SAMN05326645, study PRJNA326480) | marine metagenome | isolation source: seawater | place: Pacific Ocean: South East | collected 2011
CTAAACAAACTCTCAAGGTTAATATTAAAGCTGAAAATCCAGATTTCGAATATAAGGAATGCAAAAACTACCCAAGCTGTAACAAAATTTGTATCAGCAATTGTATCTCCTAAATAGGCAGGTATTTTAGCATTATTTTGACGGCCTCCTTTTAATATATTTGGCGCTGACCACAAAAAAACACAAAAAAGTCCGCCCACAAAACCTAGGTAAGTTCCCGGCTTTGAAATCAATGGATTAGTCAATAATGAATCTATATCAACTTGAAAAGCGGCTAGTATGCCAAGAGCAATCCCTGGAACAATTAGCATAACCCATAAACGAGTCATAAATAGTGAATTTGACTGTCTGCTCGCATGACTGGTTTCAATAGGAAGGTCAGCGGATATTTTTGGTCTTAAAAAGTTTTTCCCATGTATTCTATCTACAATATATCCAGTGATACTTCCCACAATGAGTCCTAATCCCATAATAAAAAGCCCTGTTTTAGGTTCTTTAGCTATGAGTAAAAAAGCTGCATCTCCCATTGTTGCTGTTAGAGTGGCAAGCACTGAACCAAAACTTAGGGAACCCGAAACATAACGGGTAATAACAATTATAGCGCCCCCACACCCCGGTAAAGCGCCAAGTAAGGCAGCAAAAAACACTTGAAGATTTCCAGAATTAGCCAATTTTCTGGCGATATTAATTTTGAATAGGCGCTCAATTCCATAAAACAAAAACAACGTTGCAGCTACAAAAGAAGTTACTTGTATATAAGCATCTGCTATTGAAGCTACGACGATTTCGCCAAATTTGTGATTTAAAAGACTATATCCGAGTGTGCCCATTATAAAAATGGATATTATCAATTTTTGGCCTTTGTAAGACCCCGAATAATTAGGTGCTAATGTGGAGCTAGCCATGCTATTTCCTGCAGACATATAAAGTTATTATCTCTTATATATTAAATAATTCACTTATATAGTTAGTCAAGGCTAAAATTGACTGTCGCAGGTTATTCTGAGTCATATTTTGCAGTTTTAAAAGGCCAAGGTAAAAAAATGCAACGATGTATTTAAATTTTAATAAATTGACATACCTTATGTAGAATATAAAAAAGAAGTAAAAAAAATACACGAAAATATGTGTATAACACTCATTAATACAAAAACGTTTAAAGCCCTTTAGGGAGGAAATATTGCTATTTTTCGGTAAAACAAGGTTTAGCTAGATGACCTCATTTATGGTTACTCCTCAGACAGATGATGCTGTGAAAATATTAGAGGTAAAACATTGGACTAATAGGGTTTTCTCTTTTTCTGTTGAACGCCCAGCTAGTTTCAGATTTCGCTCTGGGGAATTTATTATGCTTGGTTTACTTAACGAAAAAGGTAAGCCTCTTTTGAGAGCTTATTCTATTGCTTCTCCAAATTGGGATGAACAGTTAGGGTTTTATTCTATAAAAGTACCAGATGGTCCGCTCACTTCACGACTACAAAATATACAGGTTGACGACTTTATAATAATGCGAAAAAAACCTGTGGGAACCTTAGTTTTAGATGCGTTGGTGCCGGGGAAGCGCATTTATTTGATAGCTACAGGAACTGGGATTGCACCTTTTGCTTCTCTCATCAGGGATCCTGAAATATATGAAATGTACGAGAAGGTGATATTGATACACACTTGCAGAGATAGACCAGAACTGGCATATGGGGAAGAATTGGTAAAAACAGCAAAAAACGCTCCATTAATTGGAGATTTTGCATCGCAGAAGCTAGTATATATGCCTACCACTACCCGTGAGAATTCTGATGTAATGGGAAGAGTAACGGATTTAATTCGTTCAAGAAAATTGTTTTCATTATTGTCTTCTTCGCCATTTTCTCCTGAACAAGATAGAGTAATGATTTGTGGTTCTATGGCGATGAATGCAGATATGAAAACAATTTGCGAGGATTTTGGTCTTATCGAAGGTTCAAATTCACAGCCTGGACATTATGTGGTTGAAAAAGCGTTTGTTGGGTAAAAGAAAGGAATTAATCTATTTAAATATTAGAGATTATAAATTTTTTTGTAGCTCAGTTATATACTGTTGTAGTTTTTCCCCCTGCTGTGAGTCTGCAGGAATTTGATCTAATATATCTTCCCATAGTCTGACCGCTTTTCGATTATCTCCGATTTGACGCCACAACTCTCCTTCAAGAAATTTTATAGAATTAGATTGTTTCAGGCTGTCTGGAAGTTTGGAGAATTGATGTTCAACCAGTTGAGTTAGTGAATGGGAAGGGTGTGATAAAAGTACAAATTCAATTAGTGTCACTCTTTGTTTGTCCGAATTGATAGTTTCGGCTGCGTTACGAAGTGCATTGCTTGCAGAGATAAAATCTTCGGTCGAAATATGTGCGTTAGCCAGTTGAAGCCAACCATAAAAATTATCAGGCTGCTCCTCTAACCTGTCTGATAGGCGTTTCACCATTTGTTGTATAAATTGAGTTTGTTCCATTTCTGAGAGATTAGAAAACTGTGCCTGTCGTTCTTCAAATAATGTTCCTTCTACATCTATGAGAGCATCTTCACTTTCTGAATCTGTTAGTTTGATATTTGAGGAATCTGCGAAAACAATTTCCGCTAATTCCACCCCTAGTGACTTTGATGCCATAGCAACATCAGATCTTATGACATTTGCTAGAGGTGAGCTAGGCAGAATTAATTTTGCTGCGGTTTGCCATGTCATAATGGCATCTTTGAAATCACCTTTTTGAGATTCCTCCAACCCCCTCAAGTAGAGAGCACGAATATCTTTTGGATTGGTTTGTAATACCTGGGATATTAGTTTCGATGCCTCTTTTGTTACTTGTCCGTTTGTCTGTCTTGTAAGAGCTTCGGCTAGTTGAGATTTTATTCTGGTATCATTTCCACTTAGCAATAGTGACTTTCTCAGTGCGTCAATTTCATCCTCAAATAGACCGATTTGGGAGGCAGTTGCTGCCAACAAAAATTGTGCAGATAAGCTATTGGGATTTTTTTCAGCATTTTCTTTAGCTTGTTTAAAAGAACTAAGCGCCAAATTTTGTTTTGCTTCAGAATTAATCTCCGCAGCAACTCGAATAGCACCTCGATTTGCTATGGGTTGATCATTCAGATTAGGACTGCCTAAAACGAGGTAAATAGCGACGGTGATAATCAATGAGAGAACTGGCAGAATTATTTTTATAATAGCTGGTATTTGAGTGTCAGGTTTTCCAGAAGTGTTCGCATTTCTCATTTTTTCTGAAGGTGATTGAGCTTTCGATTCAATCCTATTTACATTTTGTGATTTATGATTATCGAACGCCTTATTTTTAAAAGGCAAAAATACATTTGCGATCAAAAAAATACCAATACTAAGGATTACTAACGGCGCGCCCCATAACAAAAGGGTAGCAGGTTGAAAAGGGGGAGATAGTAGCACAAACTCCCCATATTTGTCCTTCAACGCCTGGAAAATTGCTTTATCGGTCATATCTTGCTTCAGATAAGCACGCACTTGTTTTCTTAAATCTATAGCAAGTTCTGAGTCTGAATCATCTATCGATTGATTTTGACATACAAGACACCTTAATTTAGCAGATATATCTCGCGCTCTTTTCTCAAGGACCGGGTCTTCCAGCATTTCTTCTGCAGTTATTGCGAAAGTATCTTTGACGACAATAGGCAAAACTAAAACTAAGGAAACTATAAGAACTGATAGGATCGATATGAATTTAGCTATAAAGGCCATATTTTTTGAACCCCCTAGAAAGTTCATTTAATCATCCCTTTAATTTTAGGTACGAATTCTGAACGAAAAATCTCATGCGTTATCTCACCAGCGTGACGCATTATAATTTTTCCTTCGTCCGAGATAAGAAATGTTTCTGGAATTCCATAAACACCCCACTTAATTGCTGTTTTCCCATCATTATCAAATCCAATTTGCATAAATGGATTACCAAATCTTTCTAAAAAAATGGCCAAATCGTCAGGGTTGTCTTTATAAGCTACCCCAATTATGGATATGTTTTTAGATAGTTTTTCTAGTAATGGGATTTCTTTCTGACAAGGAGCGCACCAACTTGCAAAAAAATTAACCATAAAAGGCTTGCCCTCTGGAATATTTTTTTTGATATTTACCGATATATCAGAAGCTACCTGTCCATCGGCAAGGTGTGGTAGTACAAGTTCAGGTGCGTTTTTGCCAATTAGCGGTGACGGAATTTGCTTTGTAGTTTTTCCGCCATTCAATACTGAAATCATAGCAATAGCAGAAATAAAGGCAATGGCTAAGAATACTCCGATTGGCAGAAAATAACGAACTTTCATAACGTAAACGATTCTTGTGTGTTTTTATTTTTTGAGTGCTGTATAAATATGGATGATGCCACTCCTAAAGCCATAAAAATAATACCAATCCAAATCCATGACACAAAAGGTTTGTGATAAAGCCGGATTGTATAACCATCAGTTACGTTTCCATCTCCTAGGACAGCATAGTAATCAGCTTTAGCTGTTTGCTGAATTGCTGCTTCAGTGGTTGTCTGTCTCTCAACCGGATAAATTCTTTTTTCTGGATATAAGTTACCAATTAATTTGTTCTCACTATTTGTAAGTTTTAACCTGGCAACTAGCGCTTCGTAATTACTTCCATTTCTAGTAAAAATTGCCTCAAGTTTTGCTCTATCAGACCCAAGCGAAATTTGATCTCCGACATGCATGCGCGCGATTGACTCTGTTTTGTAAATCCCTTCACCAAGGGCACCAACTAGGAAAACCACTATGCCAAAATGAGCAATCCACATACCCCATTGCAAATGAAAAAATCGTTGCCAGAAATTAGATTGGCTATTTCGACATATTGTTTGCACTCTAAAAAAAATATCAAGGAGTAGAGTAATACTAAGCCATGTTACTGTGGCTATTCCTGCGAGAGCAGGTGCGGATAATCCGTTACTCGACCAAGCGAAAACAATAGGAACTGTAACCGCGCTCGCAAATGCAATCATCCAAGTCAAAACTGATTTAGGCAAGATGCCTCTTCTCCATATTAGAAATGGACCAATACCCATCATTAAAACCAATAATCCCATAATAGGGTTAAAAGTTGCTTCGAAATAGGGAGGACCTACTGTTATTTTCATGCCAGTCGCAATCTCAAGAGCGATTGGATAGAATGTGCCAATAAGAACAACAATCGAAGCACATATAAGTAGAAAGTTATTTACTACCAATGCAATTTCTCGGCTAAGTAAATCGAAATAGCCTTCCGTTTTTATTTTTGGACCTCTAATAGCAAATAGAAACAAAGGTGGACCTATTGAGAAAACCATAATGCCTAATATAAACAATCCGCGAGTTGGGTCGGATGCGAAGCTGTGTACAGAAGTTAAGAGTCCAGAGCGAACAACAAATGTTCCAAGCAGAGACAATGAAAAACCCATGATCGCCAGCAGGACTGTCCAACTTTTAAGCGCATCTCGCCGTTCTACAACGATTACTGAGTGCAGCAATGCAGTTGCAACAAGCCAAGGCATAAGGGAAGCATTCTCAACAGGATCCCAAAACCACCATCCGCCCCATCCGAGCTCATAATATGCCCAAAAGCTTCCTAGGCCAATCCCAAGTGTTAAAGCGCACCAAGCTATCTGAACCCAAATCCGCATATGGCGAGCCCAGTTTCTATCAACAGAGTTTATTATCAGAGCGGCAACTGCAAATGAAAACGCTAGTGACAAACCTACATATCCCACATATAAAGTTGGAGGATGAAGTGCCAGCCCTATATCTTGTAACACAGGGTTTAGTCCACTTCCGTTCAAGGGGGCGGGAGATAATCTCTCAAACGGATTAGAAGTAAAAAGACTGAAAGCAAGGAATGAAGCGCTGATAATGCCTTGAACCCCTAGCGTAGCCGATTTTTGAAATAATCCCATCGTGTTTTGGGTAAGTGCCAGTCCAGCACCGAAAATTGATAGAATAACAATCCACATCAACAAGGAGCCTTCGTGATTGCCCCAGGTTCCAGAAATTTTGTAAATCATTGGTTTGCTAGAATGTGAGTGCTCTGCCACCAGCGCTACTGAGAAATCTGATACGACAAAGGCCCAGATTAAACAGCTGAAAGATATCAAAACGCAAATAGAATTTAAAATTGCTAGTCTAAGGGTAACTTTATGTATTATTTCCCTAGACGCTTGAGCAGCGAAAACTGGCGCAAATGACTGGCAAAGTGACACAATAAAAGCAAAAATCAGCGAAAAATGTCCAATCTCGGTAATCATTTATTCACTTCTCCTTGCCAGATCCCTTGTTCTTTTAATTTATCTGCAACTTCGCGCGGCATATATTTTTCATCATGTTTTGCCATTACAACATCCGCTTCAAAAGTATCTTTTTTGAATTTTCCTTCTACTATTACACCCTGACCGTCCCTAAAAATATCTGGGAGTGCTCCAGTATAGATAACGGCTTGATATTTTTTGGCATCCTGTATTACAAAGCGGGTTGTTAGACCCTCGATAATTATGCTATTTTCTTTGACTAATCCGCCAATTCGAATAGAGCGATTACCAATCTCTTCTTTCTCTATTTCTGAGGGTGTATAAAAATATACAATATTTTCTTTTAGAGCCAAAAGTATTAACGCTACAGCTGAAGCAAGAATAAAAGCTGCGGTTAGGAAGAGTATAAGTCGTTTTGACTTTGATGACATATATGTCTCTTTTCTTTCGGACTCTAATTAATTACCAGCAATGACTATTCACATGCATTATAAAATTAATCAGACAAATGTATAAGAATTTAATACTTGACCGAATACTAATTAGCTTTAAGAAAGCAATGTAATAATTTCATTTTCGCATTCAAGTGTAGTGTGGCACTATTTCACATGTTGACTGTAAAGAATTAAGAATGTGCAACATTGAAGCAATAAATATATTCACAAAAAAATACAAATATTGCTAATGAACTTTTAATTCTCTCTAAACCACACGATAAGCCCCGCATCCACGAAGCATTTAACCAGCGAATACGACTGCGGTCTGCTCTTCTTTTGGGGTACTTCGACTTAAATAATATAAATAATTCTTATCAGAGTTATTAGCAAATTATTCACATGTTGTTTGGTCTATTAAGCCAAACACATTTCTTGTGTTGACCTAAGATGCGCAGTTGGACAAGAATAATTTTCTCTCCCTGACTTTTTTAAGTAACAAATAAAGGCTGATTACGAAATGCTAGTTCCGATATTTCATCACTATCCACAATCGCCAATTGCAGAAAAAATTCGTATGACATTTGGTATAATGGACCTGGAATGGCAATCTGTTCAAATACCTCGAATTCCACCCAAACCATTATTAATGCCACTCACTGGAGGCTATCGCAGAACACCTGTTTTGCAGATAGGAGCAGATATATTCTGCGACAGCCAGGCTATTGCATTGCAACTTGGATTGGAAAGCAGTCATGCGTCCACATTTCACCCTTTAAATAAAGCCCTCGACCTAATCATCGGGAGTTTTGGCGAGACTATATTATTTGGCCTTACTGTTAGAGTAGTGCTTACCACCTCTATTGGCGTTGCTCCCGAAGAATTCATTAAGGATAGGGGATCGCTGTATTTTGAACCTGGATGGACTATACAAGAAATGAAGGCTTCGCTTCCTAGTATCCTACTACAGTTAGAATCTGCCTTCGATTTAATTAATCGCCATCTCCAAGAAAATGGCCCTTTTATGAATGGAAATAGCCCAAGCTATGCAGATGCGGTAGTGCAGCACTGTACTTGGTTTTTATGCGGACGCTGGGAAAGTGGAAACGATTTCATAAAACCATTCGATGCACTATGTAAGCAACGCGAGCTTATCACCTCGCTTGGTCATGGAAAGTCACATGACATTTCTGCTGAACTCGCATTAGAAATTGCAAATGAACATTCTCCAAATGCTCCAATTGGCATAAAATCTTTACAAGCAGGAAGTTTAACACAAGGTCAAAAGGTAAAAATAAGGCCAAACGGGAATACGTCTGACCCCGATGTTATAGGTATGCTTCGCTATGTAGATAAAAGAAAAATCGTAATTGATTATGCGCATAAGGATGTTGGGCAGGTTGCAATTCATTTTCCATTACTCGGGTATCAAATAACAGCCCTATGATATCTATAACTGGTAATTGATTGATGAGGTTAATAAATACTTCAATCTTCTCGCGAAGGCTTAGAAATTCTTCCTTTTAATGTAAGTGGAATTTGTGTAACCATAAATAGAGCGGTTGCAGGTGCAAAAACAAAGACTTTAACGTTTACCCACTCAGCATCGTTAAATGTTCTCCAAGCAAATTCATTTGCGCCAGCAAGAAAAACGAAAAACAGTCCCCAACGAATAGATAGTGTCATCCAAGTTTGATGGGTAAGTGTGAATTGCCGTCCAAAAAATAATCTCATCACGGGATAATTTCTAACCCATCCAAGTATCAAAAATACAGCAAATGAGAGATTGAATAAGCTAGGTTGAATTTTTATGAATGTAGTATCTTCGGTAATAAAAGCGACTGCTAAAAATAAAAATGAAATTAAGGTTGAAAATAGCGGAAAATATGCCAAGCCTCTATTTTTTATTAAATTAAAAAAAATAAGAATAGAAGAAAATAAAATAGCAGCAGATGCCCCTATGTAGATAGTATATATGCTTGTGCCGACAAACAGAGCTACCAGGGGTAGAGTTTCTAATATAATAGATAAAAACGGTTTCATATTGTAATCATATACTTAGCTATTTTTGAGTTTAAGTCCTAATATAAAAAATGGAATAGCCTTAAAAATTATTAATGAGGTTCACTCAAGAAAGTGATGATGATCAGAAAGAATGTTGTTATCAAAATAACGCTGTTTTGAGAACTTAAAAATTTCTTAAATACTTGTTATCTTTTCTAAAGCATGAGATATATTCACCTCGATACAATAGTAAAATAGTTCATAATTTAAAATTTTTTTTTGGAGAGAAATTGTGTCAACTTTGTTGAATAGTGATGCATTGGGTAAATTAAAAGATGAGCGCAGAAGTTGGTTATTTGAGGCCGATAATAAAGCCATGACTAGGGAAATCAAATTTACAGGATTTGGTGCTGCAATAGGTTTTATAGTGCAGGTTGCGATTCAAGCAGATAAAATGAACCATCATCCAGAATGGTCAAATGTCTATAGCTCTGTAAAAATACGCCTAACCACTCATGATGAAGGAGGAATTACAAAACTTGACGAAACTTTATCGGGTCATATCGATAAAATTGCGCTACAATTAGGTGCTAGCAACGTTTAATGACACAATTTGCTATTGAATACTATTGGATAATTATTGCATCCTCTTTCTTTCTTGCTGGCATCGTTAAAGGAACACTTGGTCTCGGTCTTCCAACAACAGCTATTACAATTTTAACTTTTTTCATCCCACCTTTGGATGCAGTGATGATTAATGTAATACCTGTTTTGCTCTTAAATAGCTGGCAATATTATCAAGCAGAAGATCACCTATTTGTGATTAAAAAATATTGGCGTCTAGCTGCTTGGATGATAGCAAGTCTAGTGATATTTTCTTTTGTTACGGTGCATTTATCAAACGAGCTTATTAAGCTATGGATTGGTGTTGGAATATTGAGTTTTTTCGTAACTAATATTAAAAGTGGAGGCTGGTATATCCCCCCAGAAAAGATGAGATCTTGGCAACCAATTGTTGGTGTAGTCTCTGGATTTGTTGGAGGTCCAACAGTCCTTTGGGCTATCCCTCTTACGATTTACCTTATATCCGCTAAAATTTCTAAACGTGAATTTGTTGATACCATGGGTTTTTTACTACTGGTAGGTTGTATCCCTGTTATATTCGGATACGTATCAACTGGAGTTTTGGTATTTTCGGAAATTTGGTTTCCAAGTTTAGTTGCAACGTTAGTAGCAACGGTTGGATTTGTACTCGGTCAATCAATCAGAGATAAAATATCGGCAGATTTGTTTAGAAAATTATTATTGTGGATGTTTTTTATTATGGGAATACGGATGATAGCTGAAGCACTTGTGTAAAAAGGTTCAAAAAGATGAATAATAAAGCATGGTTTCTATTATTATTCTTATCCTTCTTATGGGGCGGATCTTTCTATTTTATAGGCGAGGGGGTTAAATTTGTTCCGCCGATAACTCTTGTTTGGTACAGAATACTCTTCGCGGGAATCGTGTTGTATTTGCTACTTGTCTGGCGAAAACAATATATGCCTTCTCAATTCGATTTTTGGTTTCGTGTAGCTATAATGGCAATATTGAATAATATTATACCATTCACCTTAATTGCTTGGGGTCAGCAGACGATAAGTGGTGGTCTTGCTTCCATTTTGAATTCTAATACCGCGTTTGCAGCGGTATTTTTTTCGGCAATATTTATTTCTTCAGAACGATTAGATATAAGACGTATTGTAGGCACTATAATTGGCATCATAGGTGTAGTTTTTGTAATAGGTCTGGAATCTTTAGAAGAAATAACGCTTACTTCTATAAGCCAGCTAGCCGTTTTGTTTGCCTCTATTAGTTATGCACTTGGAAGTGTTTGGGGGAAAACGCGCCTTTCAAGCTATAAACCAATGCATATTGCGTGTGGAACATTACTAGTTGGATCTGTTATTGCTACACCAATTGTTTTCCTGTTAGATGGTATGCCAGATTTAGTTGTGTTCAAGGGGAAGTTTGTTCTTTTACTTATAGGCTTGAGTATTATTGGAACAGCATTCGCCTATGTTGTTTATTTTCGCATTTTAGAGCTAGCAGGGGCATCTAGTCTCATGCTTGTCACAATTATCGTACCAGTATTTGCTGTATCAATCGATGCTATTATTCTTTCAAAATGGATCTCTGCCCAAACGCTTGGAGGTTTCATAATTATAAGCCTAGGGTTATCTCTGATAGATGGAAGGGTTTGGTGGTTTATAACAAAAGGGTTAAAAGCCAGATTACAGATAAGCCGGACAAAATAGTAATAACAGTAGAGCGTGTGTAATAAGCGACAATAATTGCTATCACCGCAGCCCCTATTCTAAAATTATCTTGTATATTAAACGCCCCTGTCTCAGGCGAAATAAAAATAGCTGGAACAATAATAGCACTTAGTACAGACATTGGTACGAACTTCATAGCTAACTTAAGCCAGTTTGGGAGCGTTTTTGGCATTAAAGATGATAGGGGAAGAAATCGTGTGGCAAAGGTAAGACAACCAGCGCATACAATTGCAAGCCAAACTGTCATTGCCTAAAACCTTTTTGTTTTTGTCGTAAGTTTATTAAATAGCTAGAGGCTGTGCCAGCACTAATGCCGCAAATAGCAGCAATAATTAGCCAAAGATTAAATGGGAGGAACTGAAATACTAGAGCAGCACAACCAGATATTAAACTAGCGAATATTTGTGGAAAATGTACGAGAGACGGCACAACAACAGCAATAAATGTCAGTGGAACAGCAAAGCTAAGTTGGAAAAAATCTGGTATTTTAGGGCCAGCTATTATTCCGATAATCGTTGATATTTGCCAACATGACCAAAGCATAATTCCACTTCCTAATAAGTGGTAATGCATGGATTCCGAGCAGTGACGCTGTGTAAATCTTTGATGTGAAATAGCGAAGGCTTCATCAGTGAGCAAATAGCCGAGTAAAAGGCGCCATTTTAGAGGTAGTTTTTGCAAATATTCGGACATAACTATTCCATATAAAATATGCCGGAGATTTACAGCACTAACCGTCGTCACCAATATCGCAAAGGGTGTTCCCGAGGCATATAACTGCGTAAAGACGATCTGGCTCGCACCACCGAATAAGATAGATGACATTAGAAAAGTTTGAAGTGGTGTCAGGCCAGCATCCAGACCAACTATGCCAAATACAATACCAAAAGGTACAACCCCTATTTGCAATGGCAAGCAGTCTTTTAGGCCTTCCAGAAATTCGCCCAAAGACTCCTTATTTTGAAGCGAGAAAATTACCATACCTGAGTTTTCTTTCAATTCAAACAATCAAAAAGTGCAACCATGTACTGTGTCAAAGTAAGGATGCTATGTTGCACTCGACATCATAATTATGTAATGCAGTATTATCACGCAATACAATAGGATATTCGAAAAATGATAGGTCACTATAAAGTGATTAGCAGACAGAAAGCTGAAAATAAAAGAATATTGATGCGAGTTGATTTCAATGTTCCAATGCAGAATGGAAAAATCTTAGATGACACCAGATTGAAACGGGTGATTCCCGGACTGAGCACTCTCATCGAGAGCGCAAAGCAAATCATTCTAATAACACACCTTGGACGACCAAAAGGGAATAAAAACGAAACACTTTCAACCAAACCACTCCAAGAATATCTTGCGAAAGCAATGTCTACGCCAGTTTATTTTCTGCCTTA
>MDTG01429259.1_pt1 | contig 12436 bp, 8 predicted proteins | sample 811421 | NCBI WGS metagenome assembly MDTG01 (sample SAMN05326645, study PRJNA326480) | marine metagenome | isolation source: seawater | place: Pacific Ocean: South East | collected 2011
AGTGGTAAAACACTGCCCTCTGATTATCCCGGACGCATCAGTATGACCTGGCGAGAGGCGCGTGGTGTGGTGGCGGTTATTACACCATTTAATGTGCCTCTGATTAAGGCCAGCCGACTGTGCGCCAATGCACTGGCTACAGGCAGCACAGTGGTGTTGTTGCCCTCCGAAGAACATCCGATTCTTTCTCTTAAGTTTGCCCAGTTGATGAGCGAGGCGGGATTCCCTGCAGGTGCGCTAAATGTGGTAGCCGGCAATGGTTACGACATTGGTGATGCGTTGACTGGTCACCCGCTTGTGAAGTCGGTCACCTTTACTGGATCGACCGTGGTGGGTAAGCATATTCAAAAGCTGTGTGCCGAGCACAATAAGCATGTGACTTTGGAATTAGGCGGTAAAAACCCTCTTGTTATTATGGATGATGCTGATTTACAGGAGGCGGTGCCGGGTGCGATACGTGGTATTTTTATGCATCAGGGTCAGGCCTGTATTGGTTCGAGTCGTGTTTATGTGCATGACAATATCTATGAGCAATTTATTCAAAAATATGTTGCCATTGCAGGTAGCTTAGGTATGGGCGATCTGCGTGATCCCGATACCATAATTGGTCCCATTATTAGTCAACGCCAGCGCGAGCGCATAAAGCGGCATATTGAGGATGCTCGCAGTAAAGGAGCAACCATTGCTACGGGTGGTCACTGGGATGGCAATCGCTGTGCCCCCACGGTGTTATTGGATGTAACCGCAGATATGGATGTGTTTCGTGAAGAGACCTTTGGTCCGGTTGTCTGTGTGTACCGATTTAATGATTTTGACGAAGTAGTCGCAGAGGCAAATAACACTAACTACGGACTTAGCTCAGCGATATATACCGCTAATATTCATTTGGCTATGAGCTTTGCTAAAAGAATAGAAGCCGGTATGGTGCATATCAATAGCCCATCAATTACCGATGAGGCGCATGTGCCATTTGGTGGCGTTGGTGATAGTGGATTTGGGCGTGAAGGGACCGAGGCCGATTTGGATGCCTTTACCGATTTAAAATGGGTCACAATCCAAGCTTAATTATTCGCTGTAGGGATAGATGATTATTTGTTGGACTTGTTTGGTGATCAGTCAATATAAAGGAGTCGTGCGGAGTGGCCAATAGAACGGGGGAGCTATTACCTGAATTTAGTGTCCAGTTACTGAATGGAATGACGTGGCGAAGTCAAGACCAACCTGCAGGCAGTATGTCGCTTCTCACTGTATACCGCGGTATGTGGTGCGGCCATTGTAAAAAGCAATTACAAGGCTTGGAGCGCTTGCATGATGAATTTGCTTCACGCGGCGTGGACTTATTGGCGGTCAGTGCTGATAGCGAAAACCGTGCTCGTAGCATGGCAAATGATTATCAATTGCACAAGTTAACCATTGGTTTTGATATGTCGATTGCCAGTGCAAGAGCCTTGGGCGTATTTATTTCCAAGCAAGAGAAAGCTATTGAAATGCCATTATTTTGTGAGCCGGCAACCTTTCTAATCAATAAAGAGAGAAAATTACAGGCGGCGTGGATAGCTTCAAGTGCCTTTGCTAGAGTAGTGCCGGACGATATATTAGCCTACGTTGATTTTTTAGCACAGCATAGTGATCGTGCGCCGCGTGGGTCATCATAGTCACCAATAGTAGCGTTTGAGCATTGCGCACTCATTTAATATTTAGACAAACCTATGTAACTGTATTATTTCCTGTCAGGCCCTAGAGCTACCGATAGTTCAGGGCGTGCAGTTAATAACCTATTTTCCCATGGCGGTTTTTCGCCATATTTTCTGCGTAAGAAATCGATAAATATTCGCACCTTCATCGGCACAAAAGATGATCGGCGATAGAACGCTGAGATCATAATGCTCTTAATCTGTACCTCGGGAAGCACGGCGACAAGTTTGCCATCGATTATTTCTTGTTCAATAAAAAATGCCGGCATCATCGCCATATACTGATTGCTCATTATGGCAGCGCGTAACATCCATATGGTATTGGTTTGAATAATTGGCTGAATCGGTATCGGTTTTATGCCTTTGGGATGAGATAGATTGATACAGCAGTCGGGTTCAATAAAAGTGTTATGACAGAATTTGTGCTGAGGAAGATCTTCTGGTGTGAGAGGCATGCCGTATTGTTCGATATATTCGGGCGTGGCAGCAATCAGTCGACGCACGGGAAAAATTTTAGATGCCTCTAGAATACCGCTGCTATTTTGGCCCGTCTGCAGACACACATCGAACCCCTCTTGAACTGGGTCACAGAACCGATCATGTTGCTCCAATTCCACTGTGAGTTCAGGGTGTTCATTTTGAAATTCGCACAGATCATGGGCAATATAACTATGGATAAATGATGATATGCAACTGACTCGGAATGTGCCGGTTAAGCCCCATTCTACACCGCTAACCGATGTTTTAGCATGATCGAGTTCTGATAAAACTCGCACCGCTCGTTCATAAAAATCGGCACCACCTTCAGTGATTGTTAGCTTGCGAGTAGAGCGTCTGAGCAGTTGCAATTCGAGATGATCTTCTAGCTGGTTAACGCGTTTAGTGATCACCGATTTTGCTGTTCCCGTCTGCCGAGCGGTCTCTGCAAAACTTCCGACTTCGACTACTTTAACGAAAGCTCTTATGCATTCAAGTTCGTTCATTATTATGCCTTTTTATTAAACGTAATTTGCGAACAGTGAGACTGACATTTGATGTATTATCATCGTCAACGCGTCAATATATATTAACACTCTCGCTATATTAGACAAATGAAAAAGCGAGATTTTTCTTGAGCTAAAACAACGTATCTGTTTTTTTTAAAAAATGTAAATGGTTGGGCAGATTACTGAGCAATTAAATTGCCAGAAAAAGATGGCAATGGCGATGCTTTTAGACTCAGGGTTACGATCAATTAAGGGGAGGTCTTTTCGTGAAATTTAATAAACAAAAATTTAAAAAAACGGCAGTTTATTCTGCGCTAGGTGCGGCCATGCTAATGGGGCACTCCATAGCGAACGCGGCACTAGAAGAAATTATTGTAACCGCTCAAAAGCGCTCTGAGTCTCTTCAGGATGTACCTGTTGCAGTGAGCGCATTCACTGGTGATACGATGAAAACATTGGGTGTTACTAATGCCAGTGATCTAGTTGATATAACACCAGGATTTGCATCTGCAACCCAGCAGGGTTCAAACAGAAACTACTTTTTGCGCGGTGTTGGTACTAGTGATGTTCATATCACGGCGGCATCTGCTATCGGTCAGTATTTTGATGGAGTGACACTGACTAGTGGCTTCCATGCGAAATCAGCTCTATATGATATGGAGCGCGTTGAGATTTTGAAGGGGCCGCAAAATACACTATTTGGATTAAATACTACTGGCGGAGCGGTCAACTATATCAGTGTAAAGCCTGAGATTGGTGCGGGTACACAGGGTAGCGCCTCGGTTAAATGGGGTAGTAATAGCCATTTTGAAACTGAACTCGCGGTTGGCTTTGATGTGTCAGATAATCTTGCGGCCCGTGTGGCAGTGCAAACTATCGATGATGCTGGCGCCTTTACCTCAGTAAGTAATGGTAAGCGCTATGGCGACGAGGACTCCAAAGCTGGTCGTATTACTTTGCTCTGGGAGCCTTCGGATTTGGCTACAGTTACGTTCAATATTCACGCGCTAAAATCTGATAACAACAGTACGGCTATCAAGGCTGTTGGTACAAGATCGCCAGATGGGTCCGGTGGTTTATGTGCTGATGCACCAGTATCAGGCATTATCGATTTTTCGGTAAATACTAATTGCTTAAGCCGAGATGGCGGCAATGCCAATGATCCGGCAACAGACCCTTCCACTGCCTCTTGGGATACAACAGCACAAAACTTTGGCGTTGAAACGTTGGATACCTCTGGTGCGTACTTAAAGGTGGACTACGAGCTACCCTGGGCAACGTTTACCTCGATGACCTCTTTGGATAATCTCGATTTTAAGAATGCTAATGATAATGACGGTGGCGCAACACTGGGTCTACATACTTTCCATCAAGACGATCGAGATACACTGCAACAGGAATTCCGTTTAATTTCGAGTGGCGATGAGCAGTATCGCTGGATTGCGGGTGTGTACTATCTTGATGATGATGCCACTTCCTATACTGGGCTGCGTGGTGCGCGAGGCGCGTTTAAGAGCGGGACCCAAATTCCCAATGTTCAACTCGATCACACCAAAGAAAACCTCAGTGTTTATTTCCAGGGTGAATACGATTTCAGCGATACGCTGACCTTGACTACTGGTGTGCGCTGGTCAGATGAAAAAATAGAGGGGGATTACACGCCCTCTTCTCCGAATGTGGCGGGTGATTCTCAGTCAACGACATATTTTCGAGATGATATAGCGGCTCTGGTAGCGGTCCAGGATCCGGGTACCGAAGAATACGATGCCAATGGCTACCTAATTGCACGACAGGTACAACAAAATCTGGACAACAAAGATGTTGGCTACACTGTTAAGCTAGATTGGAAAGCCACAGAAAACTCCATGGTTTATCTCAGCAATTCTCGGGGTTTTAAAGGTTCGGCGTTGGATACTCGTCCTGTATATGCCTTGGTACCTCTTAAAAATGTGATCAGCGGTCTGGAAGAGACGCGGCTGGAGCCAGAATCGTTAGATGCTTGGGAAATCGGGTATAAGGGCGATTTCCTCGATTCACGAGTCCAGTTGGATGCGGCAGTGTTCTTATACGATTACGAAAATTTACAGCAATTCGTAACGGCCAAAGGCGTTCCTACTCTTGATAATGCTCTGGAGTCAGAGATAAAGGGGCTTGATCTCAATGTTAAGTATGGTGGAGATAACGGCTTATATTTGCAGGCGGGACTTTCGTTGCTAGATACTGAAGTGATTGATGCTGGTGATAGTAAAAACTTTTTTGCCGGTGCTGAATTAGCTAGCTCACCGAGCTTTTCGTTTAACCTATTGGCTTCGCAGGAATTTCAGCTTGAAAATGGTAACTTGTTGACTCTTACTGGCAACGTTGCTCATACCGGTGAACAGGTGAAAGCCACGGCAACCAATGGTAATAACCAGGTTGTAGATCAGCTAAGCGTTGATGCCTATACATTGCTCAATGCGAGTCTTAGTTATCGATTCGGTGAGGCGCAGCAATACAATCTATCACTCTATGGTAAGAACCTATCCGATGAGAATTTTTGTGGTGGCGTCTTAGTAAATGATGGTAACGCCATACTGGGTAATACAGTAAATGCCAAGACCGCTATGCATATGAATGCTTTATGTCGTGTAACCAGCGCATCTACTCGAACATTCGGTGCGTCGATTGCGGTAGACTTTTAAGTTTTTACTCTCCCGACAGAATCTCCCTAGGATTGCAAAAGCCTAGGGAGATTCTGTAGTCTTAGAATGTTTTTTTAAGAGTTTGCATCATGTATAAATGTACAGGCCTTTCAATTTTGGTATCAGCCATGATAGCCGCTGTGTTAACAGTGGGTACCGTCTCGGCAATGGATACAGATCCCGCGCGTCTACTTGTCAGTCGCAATGCAGAATTCAAAAAAGATATCATCAAGGTATCGCCAAGTGTTTATACAGCGGTTGGCTACGCAGTATCTCCCGTCAGTATGATAGTAGGCGATCAGGGTATTGTGGTTGTTGATGCCGGATTGGATGTTGCCACTAGCCAAGAAATTCGTGCGGACTTTCGACGTATTGTTGATAAGCCTGTTGTGGCGATTATCTTTACCCATGGTCATCCTGATCATACCCATGGCGCCTCTGCCTTTATGGACTCGGCAGATGTGCAAGTGTGGGCACGCGAGGGCTTTCCTCACGAACAGAGCGCCTTAGAATCTGCAGGCATTGTTATTCAAAAAACTCGCGGTAAAAAACAGGCCGGATTTATCTTGTCACCTGAACAGCGTATTAATAACGGGATTGCCAAGGCATTTTGGCCTCAACGCAAAGGCGGTATTTTCGGTGCCGCGGATATAGTTACGCCAACACATATCTTTAGTTCAGAGCGTCGCCAGCTTACCTTAGCTGGTATTAATATCGAATTGGTCAGCGCTACCGGCGAAACAGCTGATAGTCTATATATCTGGTTACCTGATGAGCGCGTGGTGTTCGCAGGCGACAATTTCTATAAGTCATGGCCAAATTTATATGCATTGCGGGGCACGCCCTATCGCGATATTAGAGCCTGGGCCAATGTTGTTGATCAATTAGTACAGGAGCGTGCCGTCGCAGTAGTTGCTGGTCACACGCGGCCAATAATAGGTGAACAACAGGTCGGTGAAGTTCTGGGTAACTATCGGGATGCCATTCGCTTCCTGTTTAATAAAACCGTTGAGGGCATTAATAAAGGACTGACGCCTAATCAATTGGTTGACTATGTAGTGCTGCCAGAGAAATATCAAACGCTGGATTATCTGCGTCCTTATTACGGCAATCCAGAATGGGCCGTTCGCGCTATCTTTAGCGGCTATTTAGGATGGTTTGATGGCAATGCCACCAATCTATTCCCACTCAGTGATATGGAGGAGGCACAGCGTGTCGCCAAGATGGCAGGTGGGCAGGACAAGTTAGATGACTTAATTGCTGAGGCCATTACAGAAAAAGATTATCAGTGGGCCGCTCAATTGAGTGATTATCTTATAGCGCTCGAGCCTAAAAACAAATCGGCATTGCTCTACAAAGCAGATGCTTTAAGCGCGCTTGCTAAAAATAATCTGACTACTACGGCAAGAAATTATTATCTCAGCAGTGCGATATTGTTGCGTAAAAAAGCCAAAGAATTATCTTCAGCACAGCAATAAAATTAGCTCAACTTAAATAACTTATGGCGTCGGTTTTTAATGTGGTAATTGTTAGTTGAGTCACGTGCTATTTTGTTGATGGCTATGTGGCTTGATTCGTGTGGCATCGTAAATATTTTTAAAGGCTCGGATATTATTATGTGGAGAATATTGTTAGCGGTTTTATTATTAAGTGGCTGTAGTCAAGACCCTGAGCACAGCAAGGAGTTGACGGTTAGCCAAGAAACCCAGTCCCGACCAAATATTTTGTTGATTGTTGCCGATGATCTTGGCTTCTCAGATATAGGACCTTATGGCAGTGAAATAGCCACCCCCACTTTGGATAAGCTAGCTGCTGAGGGAATGTCATTTACTCAGTTTTATAGCGGTCCAACCTGCTCTGTTACTCGATCGATGATAATGAGTGGTATGGATAGTCATATTGCCGGACTTGGCAATATGGCTGAGACTGTTGCCGATAATCAAATGGGTCAGCCGGGCTATGAAGGCCATCTTAGCCACAATGTTGACACTATTGCTGAGGTTCTAAATGCTGCGGGCTATCACACTTATATGGCAGGCAAGTGGCATCTAGGTATGCACCCAGATCAGTCTCCGCGCAGCAGAGGTTTCGATAAATCCTTTGCCTTGCTCTATGGTGGCGGCAGTCATTTTTCAGATATGGCGGGTGGTGATGAACATCGCCACCCTTTGCTATACCGCGATAACGGACGTTTGCTAAACGCATTGCCGCAAGACTTTTATTCAACCACTTTTTATACAGATCGACTAATTGAACAGATTGACAGTAATCGAGATGACCCCAAGCCGTTTTTTGCCTATTTGGCTTATACCGCACCCCATTGGCCATTGCAGGCGCCCGATGCGGTGATTGATAAGTATCGCGGGTCCTACGATATCGGTTATGACATGGTGCGTGATCGTCGGTTTGCCGAGCAACAAAAGCGTGGTCTCTTTTCGTCGTCGATACCGGCACCGACGAGACCAAGCTATGTTAAACCTTGGCAGCAACTCAGTGATGACGAACAGACTTTTCATGCCCGTAATATGGAAATCTATGCTGCCATGGTTGATTACATGGATATGAGCATTGGGCGTATTGTCAATTACCTTGCAGAGATAGGGCAGTTAGATAACAGTATTATTGTGTTTATCTCTGATAATGGCGCCGAACATTGGGATCTCAGTAGTGCACCTCCACCGATTGGCAAGTTCGCAGCTAACTTTGACAATTCGCCTGAAAATACCGGTCGTGAAGGGTCATTTGTTTTCTACGGATCTGAGTGGGCACATGTGAGTAATACCCCTTTCAGTCGCTATAAAGGGACCACCTATGAGGGCGGTATTCGATCGCCAGCCATTGTTTTTTGGCCCGATAAAATCGCCCAGGGTCAACTGAGCCGTGCGGTCACTCATAGCACCGATTGGTTCCCGACTTTTGCCGAACTAGCGGGAGCAGACATAAAAAATGTGTCGGGAAAAAGTCTTGTCAAGCTTTTGACTGGCGCCGTTGATAGGGTTCGCGATGATCATGAGGCTGTTGGTTTCGAGGTATGGAGGAAGCGGGGTATTGTTGCCAATGGATTTAAGTTAGTTAGCTCGGGAAAACCAAATCAAATAGTCGACTGGGAACTCTATAACATGCAGACTGACCCGTCGGAGCAGTCTGATTTAGCTATTAAGCGACCAAAACTATTTAACACTATGCTGCAATACTGGGATGATTATGTAACCAGTAATAATGTTATTTTGCCTGAAGGCCCATTTACCGTGCGCCCGGTTGGTGAAAAGCCGGTGGAATAAAGCCCTTTGGTTATAGGCCATTGGGGTGCTGGCAAGCAACCCGAGCGAGCGCCACATTGCGGAATAACCCATTAAGGCAGTTGCATAGAACGCGTTTCGCGAACAATATGTCTCATACAGTGCGCATTATCAGCTGAATATCTATCGAATATAGTAATGAATATTGACATGAAAGCGGCGTGATTAAGCTGTTCTTAGACTAACAGAGGGGGTAAGTTGTGAGCGAGTTTACGTACGGATGGAAGTCGCTGTTGGCGGCAACGATTGGCACTATGTGTGGCATATTCACACTAACAAACTACACACAGGGTTTTTTTGTTGGCCCAGTCACCAGTGAATTTGGTTGGAGCGCACCACAGTTTTTCCTTAGTTACACTGTGCTGATGTGCTCTGGTCTACTCACGGGACCCCTTATTGGCTTTATTGCACAGAAGGTAGGCCTTCGTACCGTTGGTATTATCGGCTTAATTGGTCACTCGCTCGCCTATGTTGTGCTGTCATTAAATAATGGTTCGTTAATGCTTTGGTATCTCAGTTGGGCGTTGGTGGCTATTCTTGGTGCGGGGTCATTGCCGATCATTTGGACAGGTGTGCTTAATAATTGGTTTTCCAAGCACCGTGGTAAGGCCATCGGTATCACCATGGCGGGTACTGGATTAGGTGCTTTTTTACTGCCGCCGATTGTAGAGTTTCTTATTGCTAACCATGGCTGGCGAACCGCTTATCGCGGCATTGGCTTAGGCGCACTCTGTGTATCCCTACCTATCGTACTGGCTTTATTTAAAGAAAAACCCGAAGCCAACGAGGTAGCGCAAACACAAGAGGCAAGCAATCAAGTGACGTCTTGGGGGTTGACTACCCGCGAGGCAATTCGCACCAAACAATTTTGGATTCTAGGTGCAGTTTTATTCCTGACGGTTATTGTTGTAGCAGGTTGGCTCTCAAACTTTGAACGTATTATGACCGAGCAAGGCTTCGAACGCAGTTCAATTGCGCAAATTGCCGCAGTGATGGGGCTGACGGTGATCTTAGGTCGACTGATGGTGGGCGCACTGGTTGATCGTTTTTGGGCGCCTGGGGTTGCAGCCTGTTTCTTCCTTGTCGCGACGCTTGGATTATTGATCTTGATTATGACACAAGTGACCTTGGCGTCGGCTTTAGTGGTTGCGGTGATGATCGGTCTGGCGGCCGGTGCTGAACTGGATTTGCTGGCTTATTTGACGGGTAAATATTTTGGGCCCGCCCATTACCCTGCTGTTTTCGGTGTGATTATCGCCTTCTTTACTGTTGGAGCAGGTATGGCTCCACCGATTTTTGGTATGGCAGCACAGGTGTTTCAAGGGTATGAAACAGTACTATTGATTTCAGTGGGTTTACTGCTTTTATCGATACTGTTGTTTTTATCATTGGGACGATATCCTGATGAGGAGTGAGATCGAATTATCGAAACCGACGGTGATTGAGAATAGCCGTTAATCTATATCGATGATTCACCTACCATCTGAATGCAATTGATTGCTTGAGTGTTGGCTCAGGCTGTCAGCTTTTTTGATCATCATAACTATGCATTGGAGTTGCAATAATGAGGAAAGATCGAGAGTACAGTGATATTCCGGGGACCTATGTATTTGATCCGGATCACTCCATGCAAGGCTATGAACTCAATATGTTTTGTATGTCACTGAATAATCCGGACAATCGAGACAAATTTCGACAAGATGAGGCGGCCTATTTGGACGGCTTCCCACTGACGTCAGAGCAACGTCAAGCCGTATTAACCCGTGATTGGATTGGCCTACTGAGGCTGGGGGGCAATATTTACTACACTTTTAAGCTGGCTATTTTTGACCGCAGAAGTATGCAATATGTCGGTGGTGCAATGTCAGGGGTAACAGAACAGGAATTTATGGATATGATGATTGCAGGAGGCCGCCCACCCGAGGGTAACCGCTACACTTCCGAGGTGAAGTCCAATGGCTAAATTATTTGCAGGTGTTGGCACCTCACATGTGCCGGGAATTGGTGCGGCAGTTGATCATAAAAAGACTCAAGAACCTTATTGGAAACCTCTTTTTGATGGTTATGAACCAGCCAGGGAATGGATGCAGAGAGAAAAACCCGATGTGGTAATTATTGTCTACAACGATCATGCATCGGCATTTTCTCTGGAGTTGATCCCAACCTTTGCCATGGGTGTAGCGGCACAATTTCAACCGGCCGATGAAGGTTATGGTCCGCGGCAGGTGCCGGTGGTTGAAGGACACCCAGAATTAGCTTGGCATATTTGTGAATCGCTGATTATGGATGAGTTTGATATGACCATGGCCAATGAGATGCCGGTCGATCATGGTTTAACAGTACCTTTATCAATTATGTGTGGTGAGCCTGAGGCTTGGCCATGTAAGGTTATTCCTTTGGCGGTTAATGTTATTCAGTATCCACAGCCTCGAGGAAGTCGCTGTTTTGCCTTAGGCCAAGCCATTCGCAAAGCAGTGGAATCCTTTGACGAGGATGTAAAAGTGGCTATATGGGGTACCGGTGGTATGTCCCACCAGTTGCAAGGTGAGCGTGCAGGGTTGGTCAACGAACCATTTGATACTGCCTTTTTGAACGATCTCACTGCTGACCCTGAACGTCTGATTAATATAGGCCACACTGAATATATGCGCGAGTCAGGCTCCGAGGGTGCAGAGTTAGTTATGTGGTTGATTATGCTGGGCGCAATGGACGAGGACGCTAGAGAAATTTATCGACACTATCATGTACCCGCTTCTAATACCGCTGCCGGTTTAATCATTTTGGAGAATGGTTGAGTCGGTAATTGAGTATTTTTGCCCCGCGTAAACAGCCTTGGCTAAACAATGTCGTTATATCCATATTACGCTAGTCTAGAGATATAAAGTTGCTCGTTGATAAAGACAGGTTTACTCAAAACATCGTGCTGCTAGTTGTCTGTGCTGGTTCTATGATGTCCCCCCTGACAATGTCATCGGTGAATATTGCAATGCCTGTTATGGCCGCTGAGTTGCGCGCTGATGCTAGCTTGATTAGTTGGTTGCCAACGATATTTCTGGTGAGCAATGTCGCGTTAATGCTGCCTTTTGGCAAATTAGCTGACAACATTGGCCGCAAACGGGTCTATATGAGCGGGCTGATTGTCACTGCAATAGCGTCATGCGGTGCGGCGATGGCGACAAGTATTGAAGGCATACTATTTTTTCGTTTTGTTCAGGGTGGTGCATCGGCGATGACCTTGGGAACCGGCGTTGCCATGATTACCTCCGTCTATCCGGCCAATAAGCGAGGTATGGCGATCGGCATCAATTCAGCCTGCATTTATATCGGACTGACCATTGCGCCAGTACTTGGAGGTATCGTTACCGAGTTATTCGGTTGGCGCTGGGTCTTCGCCATGCCAGCGCCTATTGCACTGATTTTGGTGACACTGATTGCTATTTTCGTTAAGGGTGATTGGCGCAAAGACCAACAGCTTCCTTTCGACTGGCAGGGTACAGTCATCTTTGGTGCCGGTACCACGCTATTCGTCATTGCTCTTACTGAATTGCCACAATGGAATTACGTCCTGATGTTACTGGCAGCATTGATGTTGATAGGGCTATTTGTCTGGCATCAGTCAGCTATTGCACAGCCATTAATTCGTTGGCAAATGTTTACGCAAAGTCGTCAGTATTCTTGTTCATTAGCCGCCGCATTTTTTATGTATGCCAGTCTCTATCCATTAGTGTTCTTATTGAGCCTTTCTTTGCAATATATCCACCAATTAAGTCCCTCAG
>MDTG01006209.1_pt1 | contig 12435 bp, 11 predicted proteins | sample 811421 | NCBI WGS metagenome assembly MDTG01 (sample SAMN05326645, study PRJNA326480) | marine metagenome | isolation source: seawater | place: Pacific Ocean: South East | collected 2011
ATTTACACATTTCTCTTTGGCATCATCGCTTAGAGTAGAAGGAGTAATAGTAAAAACGAAAGATTTCAACCATTCACCAAAACTAAAATTAGGTTCATTTATTTTTTTCAATCTGTTAAATTCTACTTGTACTTTTTTTGCAATTTGTTCGTCTTTCTTACTTACTCTAGGAGCACTGTTTATTTTCTGTTTCAGGTTTTCAAGAAATTGTTGAACTGATTGTTTCGAAATTCCACAACCACTTTCCAAATTGAACTTCCTTATTTCTTCTAGTATCTTTTCATATGATCCCTCTGTAGGTAGAGTTGAGCAAGTACCTTCTGCAGCAGATGAGGAAGCAGCTGGAGATGCCGGTGTGGCAGTAGCTGTGGAAGCAGCGGGAGTTGCTGCTGATTTGCCACTTTTATCTCCTACTTTTGTCGTTTCCTCTTGGTCTAATACTTTCATTTTAGTTCCAAGTTCCTTAACCAAATTTTTTACACGACCAGGAACATATGCGTTACTTGTCAAAGCGTCACGTAATTCTCCAGCGAAATTTTTTACGTCCTTATACTTTTCTTCTTTCAATAGTGATTTGCCCAGAACATAATTTAAATAAGTTACAGTTTGATCTTTCCAAAGAGTTTTTATGTCACTTGATCCTATCCCTACATAACACTCATTATACAATTGTATAAAGTTTGAAATACCTTTTATTGCATCCGTATCGGATTTTACATTATCCATATCTTTTGTTATATTCTTCAAATTGATAGAGCACTCGTTATAATATTCATATGGTACGGTAGTTGGTATAAAGTCAGAAATCCATTTAGCCCAGTGCTTACTTTCCAACATGTTATCGTCACTTAAGATTTTATCTAATTTTTGTCTCACGTTATTAACATCTTTCTGTGGAGGCAAATTATCAATAATTTTACTTATATATTTTTGTTTGTTTTCCAACGAGTATTGACACCTCAATTCGAAGTTCTCCAATGCTGCTTCAACCTCTTCCCAGGTTTTATACTGGGGATCCTCTGGTAGTGCCTCACATACTGCTTCTGCTTTTTCAGGAGTAGAATCACTTTGTGCTGCTGCAGTAGTTACAGGATCACTTTGAGCTGCTGTTGCAATTGGCGGCTGAGTTTGTGGTTGAGTAACTGCTCCACCACGATAAACTCTTTTCATGGTTCGCTTATATTGATCGTAACTGCCATGGTACCCTTTCCATCCTCCTTTCTTACGGGAGATGGGTTTGTCGTATCCTTTGCTTTTACTAAAGACAACGGTATTTCCGTCACGTTTCTTATGAATTTTCGACCGGGAATGTTTCTTCTTCTTAATAATCTTACTAATCTTGTTCCTTGATAATTTCATTGCCGATTAGAATTCTGAAAACTCTTATTACTTTATATGAATATCTTATTTTGCGGATATAATCTCCTCCGTTTGCGAAGAAAGAAATGATGATGATCAATATCTTCAAAGAGAAAAGAGAATAATAAATTATTGCAATATTATATATATATCAGGAAAGAAACGATGTCGTCATCTTGCTCAGCACCGATTGATATCTCCGATAGTGAAGTTACAGGCGACTGTTCTTTAAAATGTACATACCAGATCAACTATGGAATCAGTAGCCCCACGATAGTGAATATGGGGGACTGTTTAGCACTAAAAGATTTTGGACCTAATTGTACAGCTAAATATAATGATCAGGAAATGTTGGTGACAGAAGCTCGATTTTACTTTCCTTCCTTGCACAAGTATCAAGGAAGCAGTAAATCTGGGGAGATGTTGATAATGCATGAAGGGTACGGAAAGAAGCTCATAGTGAGTGTACCAATTGTCGCTATCGGCTCATCCTACCCTTCTGGTTTAGGAAACACCCAAATGGCTAACATGGTTACACAAGGTGCCAAAAGTACTCCTAATAAAGAGGAAACGTCTTTGCTAAAAGTGAACAACTTCAGTTTGAACAATGTGATTCCAATGAAAGTACCATTCTACTCTTACACTGGCACAAAGCCTTATACTCCATGTGGCGGCAATGATACTGCTTATATTGTGTTTACCGACGATGATTCGGCCATAAATATGCCACTATATGCAGTGGAGAAAGTAAAGAAAGTGTTGGTTAGTAGCGATTCCTCAATACATTCCGCCCCACCTTCAGGGCTATACATCAACAAGAAGGGGGTGAAGACGAATATGACTGATGACATATACATAGACTGCAATCCTGTGGATGCAGAAGGCAACATCTTAGTTGATGAAAGTGAGAAACACGGAGGAAGCAGTGCCGGTTTCGGGAGCGGTATCAGCTTTGAGAAAATGGAACCGTATTTGTACATCGTACTGGGACTCGCTATAGCCATAGGAATAGAACGTGCCATGAGGTATGTACTCAACAAGGCTCGCGATTAAAGAAGATATTATATGACAGATACAACGTAACATTCTGAAAAATTACTTCTTCGAGTTCCGTTGTATTGAATTTTCTCTAATAAATAAATGAATTGTCAATTATTTATTAGTCATTGTTCTTTGTATTGATTAGTACAAGCATCTATAATGCTATCTATTTATTTCATTATTATGCGGAACACATTTCGCACGGTTCGTTATCGTATGTTTTCCCAGGTTCTACTGTGAACTGTTGAGCTTGATGCTTTGCTTTTCGACGAAGGTAGTAAATACCAGTTTTCAAGCCTGCTTCCCATGAATAGAAGTGCATAGAAGTCATAGCGTTGTACGTTGGATCCTCCATCCACAAATTTAGACTCTGGCTTTGGCATATATAGGCTCCCCTTTCTCTGGACATGTTGATTAAATGCCTCATGGGAATTTCCCACACTGTCCTGTATCTATTTTTCATTTCCTCCGGCAGTCCGTCAATTTGCTGAATGCTTCCATTATTTTCTATTATGTTTGTTTTTATAGCTTCGCTCCACATGTTCATATCGATGAGTTCCTTCATCAAGTATTTATTCACAATGATGAACTCTCCAGCTAACGTTCTGCGGGTGTATATGTTACTGGTGAATGGCTCGAAGCATTCGTTATTTCCAAGTATCTGCGACGTACTGGCAGTAGGCATGGGTGCCACCAATAACGAATTTCGTATTCCGTGACTTTTAATTTCCTCTTTCAACTTATTCCAATCATACCTGGCGTTTGTTGGGTCTACATCCCACATATCAAATTGCAGAATACCCTGTGAGGCAGGTGATCCTGGAAATGAGGAGTATGCCCCTTTGTATTTACGCTTCTCTTCGTCTGTCCAACCTGTTTGGGCATTGTCATATTCATTGAAATCTGTTTCTTGTCCCTCTTCCTTTCTTCTCTTTGCTATTTCATTGGACTTTTCCAGAGAAGCGTGGTAAATAGTTTCAAATATGTTTTTGTTGATAATTCTGGCTTCGTTGCTATAAAAGGGTATCTTCATAATTGCGAATACATCAGCTAATCCTTGCACCCCTATTCCTATAGGTCTATGTCGCATATTACTTCGAATTGTCTTTTCTGTTGGATAAAAGTTCAAGTCAATTACTCGATTTAAATTCTCGGTGACGACTTTTGTCACGTCATGCAACTTCTTGTAATCGAATTCGTAAGTAGTAACAGTCTTGGTTATGTCTCCTTCCTCATGAGTAGATGTAGTAGAGACCACATAACTAGACAAAGCAAGACTAGCTAGGTTGCAAACAGCTGTTTCATTTTTGTCGCTATATTCAATTATTTCCGTACACAAATTTGAAGACTTGATAGTTCCCAAGTTTTTCTGGTTTGATTTTCTGTTGCAAGCGTCTTTATATAGAATATAGGGTGTCCCCGTTTCCATTTGACTATCCAGTATTTTGAACCAAAGTTCTCGAGCGTTAACTTGTTTTCTATACTTCCGTTCGCTTTCATACTTCAAGTATAATGCATCAAATTCTTCGTTGTGCACGTCAGATAGACCAGGGCATTCGTCTGGGCAGAGCAGAGACCAGCTACCATTTGTCTTTACTCTATTCATGAATAAATCTGGCACCCAAAGTGCATAAAACAAATCTCTTGCTCTTAGCTCCTCGTCTCCATGATTCTTACGCAAGTCCAAGAAGTCTTCTATATCTGGATGCCAAGGTTCCAAGTAAATGGCGAAGCTGCCATTTCTCTTCCCTGATTGGTTTACGTACTTCGCGGTTGCGTTGAAGACTTTCAGCATTGGCACAATACCATCAGTCTTACCGTTAGTACCACGTATGTGAGAATTCTTCGCTCTGATATTGTGTATATGCAAACCGATACCTCCAGAAAATTTGGATATTTGAGCACAATCTTGCAATGTTTTATATATTCCTGTAATGCTGTCTTCTTCCATTCCTATCAAGTAGCATGAGCTAAGTTGCTGGTTCAATGTTCCAGCATTGAATAGAGTTGGAGTAGCGTGAGTAAAGTACTTGCTCGACATGTAGTTGTATGATTCTTTCACTTTCTCCATGTCATTGCCGTGTATGGCAATAGATACTCTCATCCAGAGATATTGTGGACGCTCTATGATTTCATTATTTACACGTAGCAAATAGGATCGTTCTAGTGTCTTGAATCCGAAATAATCGATATCATAATCTCTATTATGCTGAATCATAGATTCTATTTCTACCTTGTTTTTCTGTGCTATCTTCCATATTGATTCGTTTATAACTGGGACATGCTTACCGTGAATATCTTTGTTGTTATACAGCTTCTTGCATGAAGAGAAAAAGTTAGACGGAGTGTTCTTGTGATGATTGGAAATGATGATGTATCCTGCTAATTTGCTGTAGTCTGGATTCTGTACACTGAGAGAAGCACCTAATTCGGCCGAGAGTTCATCTATTTTCATTGTTGTGATTCCATCATATATTTGGTCTATTACTTTCATAACGAAAGCTGTATAATTTATAGAAATACTGCACTCTGATCCTAGTGCCTTTATTCTCTTCAATATTTTGTCAAAAGAAACCACTTCTAATTTACCATTTCTTTTCCTAACTTTCATTTCGTCTTCATGGAAAGAGTTGCTGCTTTTCCTGGCAGCGGTAACATTTTCTTTTTGTGATAAGGTTTGTGCAGACATACTGTGTCAATATATAAGTTACATTGGAATTCAATTTCTATATCCTTTTCCTTTCGCTTTCTTCGTACAGATGATTAGAGAGATTTCTATAAAATTGAATAAAGTATAGTATTCATGTAGTTCATATCTCATAATAAATTAATCATACGTATACATAAATCGTATCAATCATATCATAATATGGAGTACATAAACAACTTACCAATAATGTCAAATATAGATGAAGAAATAGAGCGAGTGTACAGAAGGTATTTGTACCAATGTGACAATCTTAAGAGATTACAAGAAGAAATAGATAAATTGAGAAGGGAACTTGCATACCAGGAAGATAAAATACGACATGTGAATCACGAGATTTCTTGTATCAATACAGCAAACATTTTACCAATAAATAAGTGGCCATCTCCAAACGCAAAATACAACTACACATGTGCCAAATTTCATAATCTCTCGGAGATATTTTACCCTACACAACATAACATATCTTCGTTAGAGAATTTAAAGAAAAGTAAATTGTCAGAATATGACATAGCAGATGTTTTGCAATCTATGTGCTCCTTTGTGTGTGTAGGAGATATAGTCTACTTAGGATCTATGTTAAAAAATGTAAATCAAAGATTCGCTATTGTATCTGCGTTTGGGGAAATTATTCTCCACGATGACTTAATGACCATAGTGTTCGACAAATCCATAAATTCGTATAACCCAGTTCCATACGAATTTATAACAGATAGAAATATCAAATATGGGAAGATGTTTCAGTATATAGTACAGAACAAAGACAACCCAAGTGGGAAAGCAGCATATAAATGCAGCTTCGACGACTGGAGAACGAAAGAAGAGGTAGAAGAAGTAATACACTATTACGTGGAGAAGGGGCTTTGGATGTAAAAAAAGAATTATCAAAATAAAATGAATTTTAAGGCACTCAAATATATTACATATCTTTCTTTCTAATGTAGTGAATAAAATGAATAATTTAATAATTTCTTTACGTATCTATGTAGATTACATTTTCAACTTTTTTATTCTCCTTACGCTCATTCTTCTTTTTCGCTGCTCTTGTTAGGGGACTTTTCATCGCTACTGATTTCGCTTTGTTAGCTTGAGGAGAGGGAGAAGAGGGGGGTGGAGGAGAAGAAGAAGAAGAAGTAACCTTAATCTCTTCTGCTTCTCTAACCTTAATATCCTGCTCGCATCTGGAAAGTATGGAACAAATAATTGAGCAAATAACTTCATGTACAGATGAATTTGTATCTTCTTCTTTCGTTTGAGCAGTTTCCCGTTCTCGTTGTCTCTCTAACTTTGTACTCTCCGATTCTACACCTACAGACACGCTCACTATGTCGCCTTCGTCTAAATTGAGCAAACATCCTGATTTAATATTGGTAAGTCCAGCAGGGTCCAATGTATCCTCAATAGTGCTGTTGCTCCTGGACCTAGCCTTCGATGTGCGGACTTGAGGTAAAGTACTAGTTTTCTTTTGGACACCTCCTTTCTCTCTCGTTTTTTCTACTTGCTTCCAGGTATCTTGGATGTGTGGAATAGCGTGTTGGAACCAATGCTTATTTCTCTGAACAACAACGCAACTGTATTCTTTCATGTACCAGAATATATTCTTCAACCACGTTATATTCTGGTGCTTCAAGAACATTTCCGCTGACCAATTTTCGTATTCACTTTTCGAGATGTACAGAGGCATGTACTCGTAGATTGGACCATTTTTACCTGAAAAGTACATAATGACTCCTTTCAATTGTTTCTTTTTCGTGTGAGTGAATTCTGACAGTGGCTCCCCCTTTTCATCTACTTCTGAGGTGGGATAAGAGTCTTGCAAAAATTCTTCCTCGTTTTCGTATTCTTTTATTAGTGTTTCGAGGAAATCACATACATCCAAGTTGCAAACCTCCATTTGCAATTGCATTTGAATCCAGTATTCTTCTTTTGGAATACCAGTTATTTCCCTAGAAACTGGATTCTTTATTTCCAACATTCTCCCGAACAGTGGTGAGCTTTCACACGTATTTATTCCGTCCGGAGATGCTCCAAGACAATGGTATTTGTCATGACGAATACACCCGAAGTCCTCCACTTTCGTTTTATATTTGTGTTCATAAAACATTACAGATATCTCTTCGTATTTCGTGCCATGATGAAAAGCAGTGTTAGTGTTGACGTTGGTCGTGTCGTACTTGCTTATATCCAATTCCTTGCATTTCTCATTAATCAATTGAGTTTTTGAGGATTTCGATTTCAATGCTTTCCAGGCGTTAGATGCCGTTATAAGATTGTTTCGGAATTCGTACCAAGCAGGTGTACGCTGAGGAGGTTGAGGTTTGTTGCGTACATAGTCTACAGTCGCGGTAGTCTTTGCCTTGTCGGCTGCTACTCCTTCATAATCATCGTATGGTTCCGATCTTTTCATGTAATTCATTGACAAATATAAATCGACCGAAGTTGATACGCAAAATCTCAATATTTTTGATTTTGCAGTTTTTAACTTCGATTTTAAATATTTTGTTGAAGGGTCGTGTAGTGACATCCATAATTCCTTGTCGAGTATCTCGAGAAATGCGTATGGGAGAATAGATTCCTCTATGCTCATCTCGACCTCTCGGATAGTGTGGTTAACTATGGACTCTTTGTATTTTGGTGAGCTCATAAATAGAGGATTCACTTCTGTGTACTTATCTATAACTTTCATAGAGACAGCCTGGACTGCTGCCATATTGCACGAATCATACTTACTCATCTATGATCCTGATCCTCAAGAGTGTAAATATAATAGGTATTACTATTTAATGTTTAACATATATTGCAATTTATATTATTATTTATTAATTATATACTTTATAATACTCATGAAAATTAAATAATAACATCATCAATTTTCATGTTATTATTCTCTTTTGGTTTTCTCCGATCTACCCTTCTTAGATATTTTCAATTTAATTACCCCCTTAATATAATCTAAACAGTAGACTTCTCGATTGGGGAAGCCCGAGTTTTCTTCCCTTCACTTGTCGAAGATGCGACTTTCGGCACTTTAGACGTCCTGTTCTTTTTGGGAGTTAATGACTTAAGTGATGATATGTGGTTGTCAAGTCGTTTCAATGTGAATCTTTTGGGTGAGGCAGGATTATATATTAATATTGGTATGGAGGTTATCTTCTGATTTTCCTTATCGTAAATTATCTCCTTCACTTTTGTTAGTCTCTTCTTGTCCATCGCTGAAACCAAATATAATTTTAAATTTTCAGTTTCCTCCAAACTAAGATCATGAGACTCAGAGTAATGTGCGGCGTAAGTTTCAAGTTTACTTATCTTTTCGTCCCTCGTAAGGTTATTCCAAGGTTGCTTAATTTTACTAGCGTTTCGAATACTCTCATTTAAGAAAGAATCTAATTCATTCATTTCCGGTGAGCATGACTTTAGAGAAGGAGAAGATTTCGATGATGACCTACCCATTATAGCGTTCGTTACCGGCGAATCTCTTCCGCTCCTACGTAATTTTAATTTGCTATCGTTAATATCCTTGCATTTTGTTTTATTTATTCTTTCTTCCACAGTTAATGATATATTTTGTTGTTCATTTACACCTTCAAATATAGAAGAAACGTTGTTGGATGACGTCTTTCTGCTTTCCTCGGTATCTGTCATAGTTTATACTGTTATTGTATTATGAGTTTATCTATTTATACTGTTTTGTAAAATTCATTTAAATAATGCGTATTATAATATAATTTAATGACGTATGTATATAAATATTATAGTAAGGTGTGTTCATTATATTCATGATTTTGTAATCTCATCTCTTACCCTATACCATAAAGGAAGAATACACATTACTGGGCAAATAACTGATAACTATGGACACGGACAATGATCCCCCTCGTCTATTGAGCTCATCCACTAACAGAACCATAACAATTTCATCTAGGAAGAAAGCCAAGAAGAACAGGATAGATTCTTCTGGTAAATTGAAAAGTCGCATAGAAACTGTTTATGAGAATATATGCGGAGGTGACAAAGATAAGGTAACTGGTGAACGAGCGTCTCCTAACGAATGTCACTCGTATTCTAATCATGTTGTATCTCATAATCACCATCATCTACCTGCTAATCAGGATATATCACATAACCACCACCATCATCAACTAAGTAGCAATAGCCACCTGCATGACATATATATGAATCACCCTAAGCAGGTACAATTAATAAATTTGTTATATTTAAATTACGAGAATATACTTATTGATAAGGCTGCGAAATTATCATCTACAGCACTGACTACAAAATACGATCCTATCCTCTCTACATTGTTAGATGATGTGAAAGCAAAGATACAAGGTTACAAACGGCAAGACATTAAAAAATTTTGTGTTCCTTCCCCCACCTCTATGTCCGTAAAGTATACCTCAGCAATCATTAATGAGAACATAATAACACCTCATGATACAGTCGAGATGCTTGTTTCTAGTAGATTAAAATGTTTATATTGTAAGGAGTCATGCTTCTTGATATACAAAACACAATACGAGAAGAAACAGTGGACTCTTGATAGGATAAACAACGGAGACTGTCACACCTTTGGTAATGTAGTCGTAAGCTGCTTAGAGTGCAACATTAAAAGAGGAACGATGAATAAAGAAAGATTCGAGAAAGGTAAGCAGATAAAAGTAGTACGTAAGTTGCAATAATTATGAAAATGAAATGTTATATTAGTGAATACAATTTTGTAGGCATTTCCTACTATAGTGTTATTATAAGTATTACTGCTTTCATTATTAAAACAATCCGCTTAATGATTTAATATAAGAATCACTAATTTAAAATAATTCATATATAGATGAAGATGTATTTGACCTGGTTATTCAGAATTTTATTTATACTTCTATAATATAAATATAAATATATATCACGGCAGAATACCGTTATAGAACTCCTCCTCGTCGTGGAGAGGAAAGAGAGGATATAGGCGATATGGATATTAGTTATGGAATTGAACACCCGCAAGGATCTAAGGAAAACACTCCTGTTCGTAATATTAAGAAAACCCAAAGAATATATGTTCCAAGTTGGGAAGAATGGAATTATGCTGCAAGTAATCAAGGACGATCTGAGCGAGTAAGAATACCTAAAAGAAATCCATACCATCCGTTCCGTAAAAATTATGGAGGTAAAACTCGCAGAGGACATAAGCGATCACACTATAGAAAAATGAAAAGGAGTACTCGCCGACGGGCAGCGGAACATAATAAAACGAGAAAGCCAAAAACATCTAAAAATCCTACTAAGAAAAATATGAAAAACAAAACATAAAACATGTAGACATTTCTGTAGAGAAGTATTTTTACCATGGGTTGAATCTAATTCAAAAGAATGAAAAGGAAAATTGGAAATACAAGGTGCTATTTCAGGATGTAGAGATTTAATCAAAGAGTATCCAGGTTATTATAAAAGTATTTAACTTATGGTAACAACAATAAATTTGAAACTACTTACGTGTTGAGTTGAAAAGCTGCTGAGTGTCTGTTCGATTCTGAAGAGTTATATAATTTAGCAGGCTTTATAAAGAATATGTCAGAGACAAGCACTTCCACATTCCATATTTCTTGTACTTGAGTATCTACATTGTCTACTCCAAATTGAGCTGTATATTTTTTAGTCCTATAAAGGAAATCTTTGTTTTTGCTGCAAGTAATGAGCTTTTTTTGCATCATAAAATCCGTGAAAGAGATTATATGATGCGGTATACTTACTGGTATACTTTCTTTCTTAGTTACTGGTACTATTACACGAATGTTCTGATAAGATGATTCTTTCAGAAAAGGAGAATAACACAATAACAATTCCAGAGAGGTGGATTTATATTCAATCCTTTTCGATACCTGTATACAGTGCGAAGGATGTGAAGAAGACTGTTTGGTTATGCCATTTATGTATGATTTGACTTCCATAATATATACAGTTCTATCACCACTTATTTTAAGTTGTATGGTAGAAGTATATACAGAATGATGATGATGATGATTGATGATGTATTTATTATTATAATTACAAATGTACATTGTAGAGGGAGGATTCAATTTTTATTTAGTTAAAGGTAACAGTAATTTGAACATTTTCCTTTTTGATACTTCTGGAAGCTGAAATCGACAACTCCTCTCGCTTCTTTCTAGTTTTGTTCTTATTACTATTGGAGGTATTGTTAGCGGAATTGTTCTTAGCTGTGCTGTTTCTGCTATTCATATCACGTTCTATACTAGAATAATTCTCCTCAATATAGTCAATCACCTTGTTTTCAATTGCCCACTTGAAGAAGTTTAATTGCCCAAGAGTAGTCTGCACCATGGTGTTGTCTTTGTATGGAATAGATATCCTGTCCCACCTGCAAAATGGATCAAATCTTTTTTTAGAATAAGCTTTTAATTTTAATTTGTAGTCTATGTATACCTTGAAACGTTTCCCTTCCTTTATTTCATAAACCGTAAAATGCTTTTTTGCATAATTCGTGGCAAACCAGTCTATTATACGTAAAGATATGTTTGACTCTCCATTGATAATACTGATCATGACATCCATATAATCGGAATTACTGTAGAATGTCATTAAATTCTCCATGAGAAGCTCATTTTGTGAATTCATTCTCGGGGAATTCTTGTGCATTTGTGGAGAAGATTCTTCTGTGTCCTCTTCATCCTCACTTATGTTCAAATATGTACTACTTGCACCATCATGAGTGTTATGGTTTTGCTGGAGGATCGTTGAATTTGCTACTGCTCCTAGTTTAAGTGACATTATCTATAAAATATTTTTTATTTAATCATATAAATCAATTGCGTCTACATTTTATATTAATTTTTAATTTCTTTATTGAACGCACCTATCTCACATATTAAAAATTAAAAATTAACATATTAACAAAACATGTTTGAATTTTTAGGTATTAAGTACTTCTCTTGAACTGTTATATCATTAATATAATCTTTGTTCCCTCCCATATCAGACTGTGCCCCATGGAGGAAAGGATTCATATTCGTTTGCGGAATCAACTCTCGTTCACTAATTTTATCTATGTGCATTTCTTTCTTATTCTTGGTGATTTCTATACTTGATAAACCACTGTTTATGAACTCCTGACCTTCCTGTAATACGGTGTTCACTATGCCTTTCCCTTTTATCTTGTGCATGTCCTTTAAGTAACTTTTATATGTGGCAGGATCAGATCCGGATATATTGGAGGAAGACCATTTCATAAAAATAGGTTTCGATGATGCAGTAGTTTCCATGAGATCTTTATCTTTATGTGAATAATTTATGGGGTCTTTCTACTTCTTCTATTG
>MDTG01278075.1_pt1 | contig 12435 bp, 7 predicted proteins | sample 811421 | NCBI WGS metagenome assembly MDTG01 (sample SAMN05326645, study PRJNA326480) | marine metagenome | isolation source: seawater | place: Pacific Ocean: South East | collected 2011
CTTTCCTTTGTTATGACGCGGTTATATATACTCCGCTACGGGTTTTGAAGACTTCTTTTTAATAAAACATCTCTGTTTTTCATCATAACAGTTTTTTTATCGTGCCATCGCGGTATGTGAGGGTGTGGTGGTGTTCGCGTTGTAGTGTTGTACGAGTTGATTTGATTGTGGTACCACATGCCGTGTGACCACTTTCTGTTTTATTTTGTAAAAATGCACCAATGTACTATACACTGTAGTACATATCTGAGAGAGTCGTATGTAAGTACACAAAAATTCATTTTTTTTATCACAAAAAAAGAGCCCTCCTTTTCCTCAAAAGTTTCTTCTTCGAGTTGTTTGTGTTGCTTTTGATGTCTCCGTCCTCTTCGACCCACGATGATGATGATGGGGTCGTCGTCGTCCTCGAAAAAGACGACCAGTACTTGAAGGACGTGCTCTCGTATTCGACCGAGCGCTTGGCAAAGGTTTGTCGTCGTCGTCTTCTTCCGTTTTTGGTCTTCGCTTTTGTGTCGCGTTTTAAACATGCTTTCGAATCATCATCATCATCATCATCATCTTTCGAATAATGGAATGTAAACATAATAGAGAGTCGTTCCAACGACTGACCTACTGTGTCTTCCTTTCCACTCTAAACAAAAATCGACTTTCAACAACGCCAGGAACCGGAGCGCTTGCGCGTCGAACTCGCGCGCTTGGAGAAGAAGCAAAAAGACGCGGCGATAAAAAACTACCGCGCGTTCATCGCGGCGCATTCGGCGTACGATGTCGTGCGCGATCGGGTTGAAAACGCCAGAGGGGACTTGTTGCACGTCGCGCGAGACGCGCTGCCGGAACTGAAGAAATCGTGCAGAGATTTTGCGAAACGAGCGGAAAGCGTGGCACGAGCGCGAGCGGTGAATCAACAACTGCTGAATCGGGTGCCTGGGGACATCTCGGACATTCTGGAGATTCCGCAGACGCAAGAGCAGTGCGGGAGGAACGGCGCGTACGACGAAGCGTTGGATTTAGAGTTGTACGCGGAACGGTTGAGAGCGAGCGTACCGGACGTGCCAGTGATTGATGATTTGAGAGAAAGCGCGAGGATGGCAAATAAGAAGATGTTGAAGAAGTTGTTGGTGAGGTTGCAAGAACCGATTCAGTTGCCGGAATGTTTGAGGATCGTGGGACACGTGCGACGGTCGAAGTACTTTGGAAACGAAACCGCCCTGAGGAGAGCGTTTTTGGCAAGGAGAGAAGTGTTCGTGAGGAACGCGTGCGATGATGTGAGAAGGTGGTTGTCGCCGTACGATCGAGCGAAGAAGTTGACGGATGTGCACAGAGTACACATGTTTGACGTGGTGACGCAGTATCGCGCAATCTTTAGCGACGGCGACGATACGAACATTGATACGGGAGTAACAGCGAGCAACAATAGCAATAGCAACATAACGACGGATGAATCGGCGATTTTATTATCCGTGTGGTCTTCGCAAAGGGCGGAATCGTATAAGAAGGCTTTAGACGAAACGTTACAAAGAGTTGACGAAGGAGGCGCGTTGGCGTCTGTTTTCGAACACTGCGAGTACTGCGGAAACTCCTTAGCTCGAGTTGGCGTGGAAACGAGACCTTTATTGCGAGAAGTGTTTGAAAAACACGCGCTTCGAATCTTTGAAGACGCCTTAGTTGCCGCTTCGGAAGCGTTTGAGAAATCGTTGAGTACGCACCGATGGATTACGTATGACTTAGCGGGGGAAACGACGCCGTCGACCGAGAGCGACGCGACGAACAAAGACGCCAACAGCGAATACGCACCGCCGCATTCTCTCTTAGAACACGCCCCGGTTGCTGCTTTCATCAACGGCATTCTCGCCGCTTTCAACGAAGTCCGGCTGTTAACTCCCAAATTGCGAGGCTGTAAGAAACCCTTCGCGAGGAGTTTGCGAAAAACCTTCGACAACGGTCGCAAGAGTTTGAAACACAGAGAAACCACCGCCTCAGAATTAGTGTTGGCGTCCAGTCATCAATCATCCAACAAAAAAGATGCGTTCAAAGACGCCTTCGGCGCGTACGAGTCGGTCGCCGCCCCGTACGCGTCCGCGTGTTTCGCGAGACTTTTTTCGTCTTCGTCTTCTTCTCGAGTCGTCGAAGATCTTTTTGTCTAATAATACTACATAATCATATATTATAAAGTGTAGCAGGAGGAGTGTAGGAGTGTGTTTGTGTGCGTTGGTGTTAAAGTTGCTGTGTTACGAAAAGCACGATGATGATTCTTTTTGTACCACCATATCATCGTCGGTATGCTCTCTTTGCGTTGGTGTTCGACGCCTTTTTCTGAAACCCTAAAATAAATAAGGAGGAAAACTCCTTCACATTTTGCCCCCATAAAAAGACCGCGCTAAATAAGAGAGAGCTCTCTTGTGTGTAACAAAACGATGACATCCTCGCCTCCAAGGGTGTTTTCGATGACGTTGGTGGTGGTGTGTGTGTGTGTGCTGTTGGCGTGCCATCCTCGCGTCGTGTACGGAGTCGTCTCTTCGGAAGATGATGATGAGGCATCATCATCGACAGAGATGATGCGATCCGCGGCATCCAACACAAATCTAGTTCCTTTGTTGGATGCGCGCGACCTGGCGAATAAAATACTCGACATCAACACCGCGGCGGCGGCTCCTGTTGGCGTCCCTCAAAAACAACCCCGCGCGCGGGGCGACGAGTATTATTATTATTATTCGGACGACGACGACGACTTTGATGAGAACAACGACGAAAAGGAAAAGGAGGAGACTTTGGAGACGTCGTCAAAGTCGCAAAATTCTCCTCCGTTTCGACGGCGTCATATATATCGACCAATTAATTCAGTCGACGACATCCGAGACGAAAGCGTCGATATCCGACGGCACGAAGCGATTGGAAACCTTTTGACTTTGGAACAGATTGACGACGAAAAAACAAAGAGGAACGACGACGACGACGAAGGAACTATTATACGTAAAGGACGACGACGACGACGACGTACACGACGATTGGACGCTCGATTCGAAGAGTGGTTGCGAAAGTACCCGGATCGAGCGGCGGCGTATTGCGACAACGAGAACAACAACAACAACAACAAAGACGTTTTTGTTACGGACGACGACGACGTAAAGAAGGACTTTGATGACTTTGGGGAAGAGGAGCGAGAAGAAGAAGAAGAAGAGGAAGAAGAGTCGGCGGCGTTCGATTTTAAGACGTGTCCTCAGTCGTTCGTCAGGGAACGGATTTATCTCGAAAACCTGAGAAGAGTGGAGAGACACAACGAAGCGTTAGAGAGAGGATGGCCGACGGAGACGAAGTTAGAGCTGAGCGCCGATAACCCGTTCGCGGATTTAACGACGAGGGAGTACGAAACGTTGATGAGCGAAACCGGGATGAGGAAACCCGAATCGCCAGGCGCGGAGACGTCTTCGAGAGAGAAGAACGAGGACGACGAGAACGTGTTTGCCACGAAGGAGTTGAAGAAAATGACGGTCGGGTCGTACGCGTTTGCCAGTTTAGGAGGAGGGTCCTCTTCCTCGAAAACGCTTCCCGATGATGATGAGAAGGATGACGAGAACAATGACAACGATACCTCTACAAAAGGTGTGTTTGGTAAAGTCGTCGTGGAACAAGATGAGAACGACCACGAAACTTCGTTGGAGAATAATAATAATAATAATGGTAAAAATTCCACCCCCGCGATGAAGAAATCCAAAGCTACGGATATGGATGCAATCTTATCGAAACAGTTTCCAGAAAAGGAACGCGAAGCGGTCAACGCGAGAGTTATCATCCCGAAGAAGATGCAAAACGTCACCGGGAGTCGCGCGAAGAAATTTCCCTTGACTGACATCGAAGACGCGACGTTAGACCAAGAGTTCGTGAAATACGTGTTCAAATACGACAAGAGGTCCGAGTATTGTCCCCCAAACGACAATGGAGACTTTCAATGGCCTTGCGAAATTGCGTTTCAAAAGCAAGACGTTTTTCTTGCAAACTTGAAGGAAATCGACGAGCAAAATAGATTAGCAAAGAAAAGAGGATCGCACATGCGCAAAAGCATCACGCGATTCGCGGATTTGACGCAAGATGAGTTTGAAGACGCGCACGCGACGTACGTACCGAAAGATCATCAGGAGGATAAAGCGGAAAGAGAACAACACAGAAGAAAGACTTTAAGTAAAGCGAAGAAAAATACTTCGGGAGGGAGAAAGTTTGGCAAATACATCGGGACTCGTCGCGACGACGGATTGTTCGCGAACAAAGAAGGAGCAGTAACAGTAGAAGTAGAAGTAGAAGAACAAGAAAAGAAGAAAGTCGGAGAAGAAAGAGACGTTTCCTCAAAGAAGAAAGACAAAACGATGTTGACAGCGACTGATGAATCGGTTGCGAAAGAGGGGTTCCCCGTGAACGAGGAAGAGTCCAGTGAAAATCAAAAGAAGGAAGCCGGAGACGAAACGACCATCGGAGAGGTGAAAGGAGGTGAAATCGAGACACCGCCTAAAGAGGGGAGAACGTCCTCCAAATCGTCCAAGGAAGAGACCACGTCGTCGTCGTTGTCGTCAAAGAAGAAGAAGAACAAGGTTGCTATCGAAGAAGAAAAAGAACGCGGCGACGAAGAACAAGAGGTTCGAGCGAAACGCGCCGCGGAAGAAGAAAAAACGACGACAAGAACGACGAAAAAGCATCTGTCTAAAGAAGAACGCAAAGAACAAGAAGAACGCGCGAAGAAGATGACTCCAGATGAGATCAAGAAAGCTCGCAAAGCGAATAAGTTGAAAAACGCCAAGCAAGGCATCGCTCGCGAACTTCCTCAACTCGGTGAGATTACCAAAGACGAAAATTTGAAGAATAAAGTGGTCGATGCGCACAACTTTCAAAACGATAACTCATCAAAGGAAGACGAAGACGTCGAAACGTCGAACAACGTCATCGACGTCCAAATCCACGAGTTCAACGATCCAAACGCGAACACGACGACGTTCAAGAAACATCTCGATTGGCGAAACAAGATCGATATTGGTCCGGTGTATTCGCAAGGCGCGTGTTCCGGGTGTTGGGCGTACTCGACGGTACAAGTGATTGCGGATTCAAAGGCGATTAACACGGGTACTAGACCTGATTTGTCGCCGTACCACTTGTTGTCGTGCGACACGCTCGATTCTGGGTGTCACACGGGGAACATGGCGACCGCGTACGCGTGGATCGGGGTCCAACGCGACGGCATTTTGCGCTCGAGGGATTTCAGCACCGACATCACGCCTGCGGAAGAGTGTCCTTTACCATCCAACTTAGGGTCGAATGGCGAGATTCTCCCCGATTCGCAAGTTCCAAAGCCGAAAGGCATTCGTATTGACGGTTATTGCGAAATCGCGCCGTTAGAAGGTAAAGATACTATCTTGGCTTTAATGCGCGCGGTGAAGCAACAACCCATCGCGGTAGGATTGAACATTAAGCCTTTGCAATTATACGGCGGAGGTTTAGTACAAGTCGCCGATTGTCCTCCCGCTTCGACTGACTCTGTCACTGCAATCAACCATGCTGCAGTCATCGTCGGTTGGGGCACGGACGAAGCTACCAAGAAACCATACTGGTTGATTAAAAACTCCTACGGCGTCGATTGGGGCGAGGACGGCTACGTACGAATCGCCATGGAACTCACCGAAGGTGGAGCCTACGGCGCCTGTGGTTTATACTCAGAGCAAAACTACCCGTTAACCGACGGCAACAATTGCTCCGAAGGTAGTGACAAACGCTGGTCCGAAATCCAAGGTTCCGAAGGCGACGTCTACTTGATGCCCGATTACGTCTTGGTCTTACCCAACGGCGGCGGTTTATTAACGCCGGCCAAGTTTACCATCTTTGGCCACGACGTGACGAACTTGTTAAAGTACACCTCGGTTTTCTGTTTTGTCAGTTGCGTCGCGTTGATTTTGATGGAAATTGCGCAGTGCATTCATCCAGACATCGAAACCTGGGGCAGCAACGCGATATCCCCGGCGGCCGAAGAGACGAAAGAGACCCTCTTGCCGAAACGCGACAACGATTCGAAAGACGTCGCCACTACGAACCGTCATCGCTACGGTACCAGCGAAAACGCGTAATACCACTACTCCTTCCAAAGACGCCGCCGCCGCCGGAAAAGACGCCACCACACGCCTTCCTCGGCGAGTCGTTTCTGATGGCACGTAAAAGTGTCACGGTACCACACCCTTTGTTGTAATGTTTGTACTATCATCGGCTCTCATCTACTCAGTAGTATTAATTGTCCGCTTTTTTTTTCATATCTTTTTCGTGGTCTTCCCGCGGCTTTTGTGTCTTCATTCATATCTTCGTTCAAACGCTCGAGAGAGCACACCGCCACGCGACGATGCTCCTCCTCCTCCTCCCTAAAGCAGCGACAAAAGTTGTTTGAGCACCAGAGCGTTGTGTTGCGTCTCTTTTTGATGACGATGATGCGCGTCGTCGTCGTGGTCTCGCGATACAAAACGCTTTTGTTTCTCGCGTTGGTGTCTTTCCTCCTGTGTTTTCCAATTGGATTCGTCCAAAGCCTTTCGTCGGATGCGGAGGCGTCTGGGGACCACTATAGGTTCGGATTGGGAAAGCGTCGAGATCCATTTGTGTTCGCGCCTACGCGTGGTCAAGGTCGTGGGATCCAAATGTACTACGGGTCGTTCGGTGGCGCGTCGAACTGCGAAACGTGTCTCGTCAAAGCGAGATGGCTGGCGGAAGTGTTGGAGGTGGAGACGCTGCACGTCCCGGCGTGTAAGCGGAAACCAGGGGACGAAAGGGCGTACCCGACGATGAACCCGCTGGAATACTTCGAACGCGAGAGCTTGCGATCGTGTAGGAGAAAAGATCTCGGGAAAGAGAGTATGATGGATGGCGACGATGACGACGACGACGACGCCCAAAGGAGTTTTGAAGGGCGGAGTCGTCGTCCGACGTTCGAGATCGAAAGTTTAGAGCGACGGATAACCGCCGACGAGGTGAACGGAATGCCATGCTTCGAGGTCGTCGAGGGGTGGTGCGAGATTGAAAAACACAGACTCGGGGAATACTTGATTCCAAAGCACAAGTACAAAGTGGAATGGAAAGTAACCACGTCGAGTTTGGAGAAAGCGAGAGAACACGCGGGGGAAGGGAAGGCAATTTATTTCGCCGGCGTGTACGATTTCGAACCGGTGGATCCGGAGACTGGGAAGAAGTACCCGAACGTGTGGCAAAAGGAGGCGCAGAGGTACGTGAAAGGCGAAACTCAACGGTTAGGATGGGCCGACGAAGCCGTGGAGAGGAGAAGGAAAGAGAGAGACGTGGTCAGAGCGAAGAAAGCGGCGGAAGCTAAAGAGAATACGAATAGCAACGACCACCGCCACAACAACAACAACAACAACAAAAGCGACGATGAGATTTCGGTCAAACAACAAAGTGTGCCGCGAAAAGATATGTTTTTAGCACAAGAGCAACGAATTAGACAAGAACAAGTAAATCAACAACTACAACAACAGGAAGAACAACATCAAATTTCCGAGACGACTATTCGCGAGTCTTGGAAAGAAAACGCAAACAGACGAAGAAGAAGATCGCGAAACTTATTAGCGTTTAGCAGCATCGAACCGTGCTTATCGAACGGGAACCTGAACGATGAAATCTACATGGAAGCAAACAAAGAGATTGCAAAGTTGCAGATTGAACCAAGTGACACGTTATGCGTCCACTGGCGCCAAGAGGATTTCGTGTGGAAGAAAATTGGTAACGAATTCGTCAAAAACATCAGCTACGCCGCGGAACGCATCATTCACAGAGCAGAAGCCATGAAATTGAACACGGTGCTCTTGTTGACGAACGATCCGGAGGTGTACCCAGAAGAAAAACGGCACGAAGGTCGCGTCGCGGTGAACACTTTACGAGGTATGCTGCACGAAATCGGTGGTTTACGCGTCGAGTGGTCCATGCACCGAAACTTACCGGATAGGAGTAAAGCAATTTATATCGATAAAGCGACGTGTTCGATGATGGTAGATTTTATCGGAACCGGTAAAAGTTCGTTTACCGCGACCATTATGGACATGCGTCAAACGCACGAATTGTGTTCGATTAACGATCCGAACGCGCAGTTGGGTAAAAAAAGTAACAGTAATACAAAGAATGGAAAGGAATTGGGTACAATAACCGACGAAGAAGGTGATGAAGAAGATTTGCCGCTGATCAAGTATAAGATGTGTTTGAAAGAAAAGTACGGCGGCAGCGCAAAGGGCGACTCCTCCCACGATCGATCGCCGTTCATCTTCCCGGTTCACGAACTGGAACACCCGATTCAAGCAATCGAGACGCTCTTAGATATCGATGCTACGACTCCGTCAAACGACAACGACAACGAGCAAGAAGAAGAAGAAGAGGAGGATGAGAAGAAGAATAATAAACTGGTTTTAAAAGGCGGCCCGGAAGTCGTGGACGAATACTTAACTGAAGAGAATATTCACAATTTCAAATTGAAAGAGAAAGCGATCGAACCGGGGGTTGAGAAACTCGACCACGACGAATACGTGCAAGAGTACGAGGAAGAAAATCAAAAGGCAAACGCGATGAAAGAGTTTTCAGTTTTAGACCCTTCGATTAGCGCGGAGGATTTGAAGCTGGATTTGCGAGAGTTGGACGACGACGCTTCGGTAGAATGTGATCGGTGTTACGCGGCGATGCCACAATCGGAAGTCGCGGAGCCGAACGCGGAGATCTGGTTGACGACGCCGTCGTGTGAGAAGTGTGGGATCCAATTATTGAAAGCCCGAAGAAAACGTTTGAATTTAGGGAATCATGAGTACTAGAACGATGACCCGCCGTAGTAGTCGTTTGAAATGTAAATAGAAAGATACAATGAATAAAATGTACATAAGCACATACGTAGGTAAAATATAATTAAGAATAAAAACACATTTTCGTTTATTTATTTACGCTTGCAAGATCGGCTCTTGCCCCGGAATCAACTGAAAACTCGGCGTACTTTTCGCGATTTCCAACTCAGATTCATCCATGTCTGCTTGGATTTGGTCGTACAAAGGAGTACTCATGTATCTCTCCGACGTATCCGGCAACATGCATAAAATCGAGCTTCCTTTCGGCGCGGATTTGGCAACCTTCAAAGCGCCGCTAAACGTCGCCCCACCGGAAATCCCGGTGAAAATACCCTCCTTAGACGCTAAATCTTTCGCACATTGCATGGCATCGGGACCATCGATCGGAATCAACTCGTCTTTCATGTCAATCCCGGATTCGAGAACGAGCGGAATGAAATCAGGCGTCCATCCTTGGACCGGGTGCGGCGTAAACGCCGGGTGCGACGCAACCGGCGCACCGGACGCTTTTCTCTCCGTCTTCGTCCCAGACGCTAACAACGGTGCCGCCGACGGTTCCAACAAACAAATCTTCACATCCGGTCTGTTCGCTTTTAACGCTTTCGAGACGCCGTGAAACGTTCCGCCTGTGCCGTACCCGGTTACAAAGTGAGTCAAATTCTTCCCGTTAAAGTCTCTCAAAATCTCCTGCCCGGTCGTCTTCTCGTGAAACTTCCAGTTCGCCTCGTTCTCAAACTGACTCGTAAGAAACCATCCGTGTTTCTCCGCCAACTCTTCGGCTTTCTTGACCATTCCAGTCCCTTTCCCGCCTTTCGGGGTGACGATAACCTTCGCGCCTAACATGCGCATGATCTTACGACGTTCGACCGAAAACGGCTCCGCCATGCAAATAACGCACGGATACCCTCTTTGCGCGCACACCATGGCAACCGCGATACCTGTTTTTGTTTTGGAGCACAGACAATGAAACAGAAACAGAAGGAAAGAGAGAGAGAGAGAAAGAGAAAGAAAGAAAGACGTGAGCATTTGTGTCGTCGATTTTGAAACGGGAAAAATGGAGGAAAAAGAAAAGAAAAGCATCCTCTCGACGCGTCGTCGACGAAAATATCTCTTCTTTATTATGACGGGTCAAAACAGGTCCCGATCATCATCATCGCCGCCGAAAAAAATCGTAAACGTACCCGTGTTCCCGCTCGTCGCTTCGACGACCGTCATGCCTGGTTTGAGCGTCCCTTTGCGTTCCGCGTCTTCGATCACGGCCAATGCCAGTCTGTCTTTCACCGACGACAGCGGGTTGAAGTACTCCGCTTTCACGTACATCTCCACTCCCGGGGGACAGAGTTTGTCGCTGATTTTAATCGTCGGCGTGTTCCCGATTAAAGTGGTGATGTTCTCGTGAATGACCGCCTTGACAACGGGATGTGCTTTTGCGACTTTTTTGACGACGTGTGCGCGTGCGCGTGGCTTTTTTGTCTTCTTTGGCGACAACGCGACGCGAGGACGCGACCCCAAAGCGGAGACGGCGTTTTGGACGAAGGACAACATGATTGATGATGATGATGATGATGCAAAGTAAAAATGACGTATGAATTCTGTTACATTTTGGTGGTGTTCACTACTCGAAACTAAGAAGAAGAGTAAAAAAATGTCTCTCATCATCCGCATCGTCCTGCATCGATCGATCGACACGGGGTCACCAACGAGCAGCAGCAGCAGCAGCACGAGGATCGTCGTCGTCGTCGACAAAAAGTTCACTCTCGGCGAGCTTGATGCCTCCTCTTCCCGCGCTCCTTTCTCCCTCGATGACGGTGGTGGTCTTCCCCGAGGAGGAGGAGGAGGAGGAGGAGGAGGAGGCGGGGTCGCTCGCGCGCGTCGTCGTCGTCTTTTCGCCAAAATCGTTTTCGCATAGTGCGTCGTCGTCGTTTACGTCGTCGTCTGAATCGGCCTTTTTGACGAGTATTTTCAACGGCGCGGTTCTTTGGACGTCTTTCAACATGTCGGAGGAGATTCTGTGCCTCGAGATGTCTTCTTTTCTTTTATTGGTATAATCGATGTCTTCGAATAAAGTCCTCCGATACGTTCGGAACCATTTGCGAGGCATGCGGTCTAAGCGAGCGATCAACGTCGGTTCGAAGACAGATTTGAGCAAAGCCACGTGATTGCTCTCCCAGTTGATGTCGTAGCCGTGCGAAAGTCTATTTGGTGGGTATTTCTCGAACATGGTGTCATCGTGCACGTGCCAGTGCTCGAGCCTAAAAGATCTCCTCCGTTCTTTCGGTTCGGCGTCCTTTGCGCCTTCTTCTTCCAATGCGTCGATGGCATCTTCCGTCTCTCTCCATCGCGTTCTGGCGTCTTCGTACGCAAACACGTCATCGTTTTCGTCGTTTTCGTCGTGGTTGTTCTTGTTGCTATCATCGAGACGGTCCTTCCGTTTCGACCTTCGTTCTATACCAAAATATGTCGGCACTTTCCTCTTCAAAACATCCATCTGCTCCTCGAATTTCGCGCCGTCTCTTAAACTCGCGTCCTCGACCATCCTCAAAAAGCTCTTCACCGAAAACGTTTCCATCGTCTCCTCGTCGATTGGTTTCAGCATGAACTTTTCCTGCCTTCGTTTCTTCTCCACTTTCTTCTCCTCTTCGAATCGTCGCATCGCGTGTCCAACTCTCCCTTTCACGCCGTACGCCAGCTCGAGAAAGTGTCGATAGTCGTCCCGGTCGCCTCTCAGCGCGCGTTCCATCCTCCGAGACTGTTTCCTCGCCTCTTTCTTCCACAGACGCTTTTTCTCCTTGCCTAATTCGTCTTTGTGACGTCTGAATTGCTCCCCAATGCGATGGTACCCGTAGTGACGCAGCGCGGGATCCGCGAACCGCTTCGACTGTTCCAACACCTTTTTATACAGTCTCAGGAGATACATTTTGTCCTTCTCTTCTTCCAAAGTTGAATCGTAAAGCTGGTTGTGTCTCCGTCCAAATCTCCGTTTCGCGTTCAGCGCGAGGAGCAAACGTCTCGTCTCTTCCTCTTCTTCTCGTCGTTTCTCCCGTCTACTACTCGTGGTCGTCGTCGTCGTCGTCGTCATCCCCGCTTTTAAAGTCGCGACGACGACAACAAAGGTGTTGTTGTTGTTGTTGTTTCCCTTTTTTGGATGATGATGACGACGACGATGCATCATCATCATCCCAAAGGACTTTAACCCTCCAAAAAAAGCGGAAGAAGAAGAAGGAAGAAAGCGTTGAGATGATTTCATCGGTCGTCGTCGTTTACGTCAAAGTCGTACTAAGGGACGATACCACGCGACGACGACGCGTGTGTGTGTGTAGTAGTAGTAGTAGTAGGCTTCTTCTGTCCGTCCCCTTTTTCATCAGTATGATACCCTAAACTATATACTACAAACCCTAAAAGAGTCGTAGTTTAAGGTTTCATATTGAATGACTGAAGAACAGGTGGTAAAACCAATTGGAAAAAAATGGAGAATGGTGTTGCATAAACGTCAAAAGAAGACTCGAAAAGACGACACCTTTGAGAGAAGAAGAAGAAGACAAAGAAGAAGAAGACCACGTCACGCTCTTCTTTGGAGAACGCAAAA
>MDTG01090342.1_pt1 | contig 12434 bp, 9 predicted proteins | sample 811421 | NCBI WGS metagenome assembly MDTG01 (sample SAMN05326645, study PRJNA326480) | marine metagenome | isolation source: seawater | place: Pacific Ocean: South East | collected 2011
ACCTGAAAACAGTGCAAATCTTATTTTACCATCATACTCCGGACCAAGTTTTTCTTTAAGACGTGATAACTGCTTCTTCGGATATCCGTGTATCCAAGTTTGACTTGTATTGTTTAATGTTTTATCCAGTAATAATGTATAACGTATTACTTTCTTGTGTATGTTTTCAATTTCTTGAGGTGTTCGGTGGAAACGATTCACTACAACTAAATCTGTCTCTGGTATATCACCTTGGGACCCATCTTCAAATTGAACCGTATACGTACCATCCCGATGTTTTCTACTAAATAATACTGCCATTTCATAACGTCCTGGGTTTCTTTCATTTAAAACATGTACAACATCAAATTTTTTAAAATCACTTGGGTTTTCACCCCCTCCTACTTTTTTACGTGTATATCTTTTCATTTTACATTATCTATATATTTTAATTAAATTAAACACTTCTCCATAACTATATGTAATGTTTCCTAACGAAATATGGTGTCGTATTTTTGAATATGACCCTACCTATAAACATTTATTTCGCAAATGTCTTGACGAAATTCCGGATATTCAAATCGCAAAAGCAAACAAATATCATTACAATGACTCTCTTAAACGAAACAATAATAGACGTACCTTTCATTTAGATTCTATTAGTGGTCCAGTTCCTTACATTTATTTATCTTTTCAAGAATTTTCCTTTTTTGGTAATTTTACAAAAATGGATTTTATTAATACGGACAACCAAGATCGTTTTATATATAATAATGGTTCTATTACAGACGCACGTAAAGATGGTATAGATACTCGTTTACGACCTTGGGAATGGTGGATTAAATTATATTACAACAATAGCACAACCTTACTATCGTGCAATTATCAACAAATGCATGGTGTATATATTGAAATAAAATTTGAACATACCCAAACCTCCTTATCTAAAATGATAACAGAACCCAACGCCATTGCCCTATATAAAGAAATAAAAGACGCTCTTATACAAGATTCTGTTTTTAAATATACCACAATACACTATAAAGATTTCCCAATATACCATACTCAAGGTATAATACCAAATGCAACTATTCGTACCTTTGATTTTAGTCCATATTTGATTTATTAATTCTATTCCTTCTCTATATGATTATTGATTCTATAGAATCATATATAGATTCCTATAACCAAAACATTGATATTACAAACAAACAAACCTATGGCGAAGTGTTTACACCTTTTAGTTTAGTACGTGCCATGGTAGACAGCATCCCTACAGATATATGGCGAAATCCACATCTTCAATGGTTGGATCCGGCAAATGGTACAGGTCATTTCATGATGATTGTGTATTGTCGTCTTTGGCGAGAACTTAAGGATTGGGAACCCGACGAAATAAAACGTGAAACCCATATTATCACAAAAATGCTTTTTATGGTAGAAATCAACGAAACGAATATCCTTTTTTCTCGCCAATTGTTTGGAATAAAAGCAAATATATATCATCAATCCTTTTTCACCTACGATCAAACATTTGATGTTGTCGTGGGGAACCCACCCTTTAACATTTCGCGAGAAAAAACATGCGGCAAAACCCAATGGCAACTATTTGTGAAGCGAATCCTTTATCATACTCTTCGTACCAACGGGTTGTTTTTGTTCATGACTCCTCCCAGTTGGCGCAAACCATGCCCCGATAAAAGTATCAACAACCCACTTTTTAGTTTGTTAACCAAACAAAACCAAATGCTCTACCTATCTATTCAAAACAAAAAACAAGGTATGCGCGATCTAGGTTGTAATACACGCTATGATTGGTATTTGGTTGAAAAAAAAAATTGTTATAAACATACTATCCTGTATGACGAATACAATGTTCGTTGCGAACTGTATTTACCATTTTATACATGGTTACCTAATTCTAGAATGAAAGTAGTTATGAATTTACTCGCTAAACGCGGCGAAACTCGTCTTCCCGTATTATATGATCGTGTAGCATATAAGGCGGATCAAAAAAATATTCCTTTAGATAAACAATGGGTTAGTGCATATGAAAACGACAAGTATCCTTTTCCTCTTATTCATTCTACACCCAAAAAAGGTATTCAATATCGCTTTTCTTCCGTATGCGATCGTGGTCATTTTGGTATACCAAAGGTTATATTTGGCGAAGGAGGTGCACACCATTGTATTTTAGATATAAAAGGGGAATATGGTATGACTCATGGTGCAATGGCTATTGTTGTGAATGATATAGAAGAAGGTAAACTATTGCAGGATATTATTCTTAGCGTCCAATTTAAAAAACTTATGGATGCGTGCTGTTTTTCTTCCTATCGCATGGATTGGAATGTTCTCGCACAATTCTCCAAACAAAAAATATTGAATCTCTAGTTTTATATGAAAATAGTTGAAACGTTTACATCAAATTATACTTTCGCCTTACCTCTTCCGTTATCGGTAACCCTTTTGGAAGCGCTATGTATTCCCGTCCATCTAAACTGGCGTTCCCTGTTGCATGAAGCTCATACAACCCGGAACTACTTTTATGGTCGTCGGTACAACTTAAAGTACCGTTCCAAGGATAACTATTATTCATGGACGAAATTTGCGATGAGGTATAAACGGGCGTTGATGAATTCATGGTTGATGCTTTATAAGTATTTTATTTTTTAATATCAATTTGTGATTTTTATAATGTTTAGGATTCAAAAATATTAAATCCTATAATAATATATAATGGCTGGTTTTGATCCTAGTTTAAATTCAGTTATAATTACATCATCTAACGCCAATAGTGAATTTGCTAAAGAAGGTGATACTATAACACTTAGTATAGATTCAAATGAACATATACAACCTACTGTTACATTTTCTGTTGATGACGTTGATATAGCCTCAGATCGTGTAACTTATAACCCAACTGATGGATATGATGTTTCTTGGAACGCAAGTTATGAGGTAAGTACTATTGATACTGATGGATATATTGCATATTCTATTGATTTTATAGATATTTCAAATAATCCAGGAAATACGGTATCTGCTACTACTAATATACTTGTAGATATTACTGAACCAGTGCTAACTACTATTGATGCTAGTACTAATAATACTATTAGTGATGAAATTGCAATACCTGATGATACAATTACATTTTCCTTTACATTTGATAATGAAATAACTACACCTACCGTTTCATATTTGTCTAATGGAACTGTTATTGATTCATCTACTAGGCAAATAACCATCACGTCAGACGATCAAATAACATGGACAGCCGCATATGTTGTTCATGACGATGATGCGGATGGAAACAGTATAACCTATACAATTCAATACACTGATCTAGCAGGTAATGTAGGTGATGTAGCAACTGGTACATTTACAGATATAACTATAGACACGGAAAAACCCACATTATCTCCAGTTAGTATTATATCTAATAATACTACAGACACTGCTTATGCCACTTTAGCTGATACTATAACGTTATCATTTACAGCAAGCGAAGAAATAAATACTCCTACTGTTACATTTCACCATTCTGGTAAAACGGTGGATAACACTGTTGTTAGTACTTCTAATACTAGCGGTAATACTTGGGAATTTACTTATCTTATTAATAGTATTGATGCCCAACAAGGAGGTTTAGTTAGTTTTACTATTGATTTTTCAAATATATATGGTTTAAGTGGAAACAATGTATCTACAACCACAGATGATAGCACCATGACTGTGGATATATGGAATCCTTATATACAAAGTACAAATCTTTATACCGATAATAGTTATAACACTGCGATCGCTACTAAAGATGATAGCTTAATTTTAACGTTTGAAATAGTAGATGAAACAGAGGTAACTACACCAGAAGTATCTTATAATATTAATGGAATTGTTTATCTTGCTGATTCAGTTGATGTATGTAGTAATGTTGTTGATACAAGTAGTAATGAACATACTGCATCTATCTATACATATACCGCCACATATACAATTGGAGAATCCGTTGATGACGGCGATGTTAGTTATATTATTGGCGATTATACTGATGCCGCGGGAAATCTTGGTACCGGAATAACCCAATACGGAACTGGAGTATATGTAGATAAAGTTCTACCTGAATTAAATTCTGTTAATTTAACATCAAATAACACAGGAACTTCTAGTACATTAGTAAAAAATGGAGATATTGTTACATTAAATATAGTTGCAAACGAAACAATACAAACACCTACTGTGTTGTTTTATTCAGGTGGCGTAAAAGTAACTAATAGTGTTACTGCAACGGCGGCAACATCATATCAAACTATCTGGAGTGCTTCATATACTGTTAGTAGTCTTGATGAAAATGGTGTTATTACTTATACAATTGATTACGAAGATCAAGCTGGTATTAGCGGTACTACTGTTAGCGATGGAACAGGTTACCTTGAAGTAGATAATGATGAACCCAAGTTATATGACGTATCTATTAGTTCTAATAACATAGAGAGTATATTGGCCAATAATGATAATACAGTAACAGTATCTTTTACAGCAAGTAAAGAAATAAATACTCCTACAGTAAGTTTTTTTTCCGGATCAAGTAACGATAATACCACTTCTACAAGTTATACTATTATACAAACTAGTAATAATGAATGGACTGCTGCGTATAGAGTTAATTCACTGGATACCGATGGTGCTGTGTCCTTTACTATAGATTATACTGATAATGCAGGTAATACAGGTACGCAAGTAACTGATGCGGATATAGATGACGGAACTTCTGTTACGATTGATACTAAATCCCCCACATTTACCCTATCATCTATTTTATCCGATAATAGTTACGATACATCTAAAGGAACTACTGGAAATACTATAATAGTAACATTTACAGCAAGTGAAGAAATAAGCGAACCTACCATTGTATTTAAGTCTGGAGGAGATTCAATAACCAATAGTACAATTACGTATGAAAATACTAATACTGATACGTATGAATGGACAGCTTCGTATGTTGTAAGTAATTCAGATACATCTGGAACTGTAACTTATTCACACTCTATATCTGACGTCGTTGGTAATAATACCACCGCACATAATATTAGTACTACCGTTACAATAGATAATACCCTACCAACTATTACTGAATTGTTTACAACTACAAAACAAGGATACTATAACGCTGATAATAATACTATCTTGATAGGAGTTACTTTTAGTAAAAGTATATCTGTTACTACTGCTAGTCCAGGCGAATATCCATATATAAATCTTAATAGTGGAACAGGTGCTACTGCAATTTATGACTCTACTTTAGATAATATCACTAATAATATACTATACTTTAAGTACATTGTAAAAGATGGTGAATATAGTTCCATATTAGACGCAGATAGTCTTTCACCATTTAATAGTACTGATACAACTATAATAGATTCTATTGGAAATGAGGCCGATCTTACAATCTATTCTGATTCTACTTTTTCAGATTCATTATACTCCACTGGTATAGTAATAGATACTACACCCCCCAACGAACCATCTAGTTGGTCAATTACTTCCACACGATCCGGTTCTGGAGATTATCAACATGCTACAACTGATGATAAAGTTATTGTTGAATTAGAATTAGATGAAAAGGTTACTATAACATCAGTTACATTTAGTTCAGGTGGTGTAAACACTACTAACAGTGTTAATAATACATTCTTTAATAATGCTTCATCCACTTGGGAATTATTTTATATAATATCTAGTAGTGATACTAAAGGAGAAGTATCTTTTGAAATAACATATGCAGATAAAGCTAATAACACAACAACTATAAATAGTAATAATATTACAGATCTTCAAGTAAAAAAGACTGACTCTATTACTAGTGAAGAGTTTTCTATAGTTACTATAGATTTAACTTCTGCAATATTAACTGAAACCTTTTTTGGTGACTCATCCGGTAATGAAGTACTAGCCGCAGGTGATACTATAAATCTTGATTTTACGTCAAATGAAAGTATTGCTTATACGGCAAACAATCAAGGATTACCTACGGTAACTTTTTATTGTTTAGATAGTAGTAAAAAACGGTTATCAGAATTAGATGTTAATGCTGATTATGTAAGTAGTGATGATGATAAAATAAACTGGAGTTATACAGGGGTTGTTCCCGATGATGAACGCATTAATGATATTTTATACCATATTGTAGCATTTGATAGTGCAGGTAATCAAACAATTGTTGTAAATAGTAGCGATTTTATTGATATTGACGAAATAGACCCTACTATTGAGTCTACTAGTATTGCGTCTAATAATTTACTCAGTCATCAATATGCTAAATCCGGAGATATTGTTACACTTAGTATAACACCCAGCGAGACCATTATCCAACCTACTGTTTATTTTAATGTAGCGAACACGGCAAGCGCAAATAATAGTATTACCACATCCACTATATACGCCGAACAAACAAACTCCGATACATCAAATCCCAGTTCATGGAACGCTACATACACTATTAATGATACATACGATGGAGATGGTGACTTATATTATACTGTTACAGGATATACTGATTTAGCAGATAATTCCGGAAATGCGTTTTATCAAGATAGTGATAATGCTGACTCTACAGTAATAAAAGTTCTTACTAGCACACTTACTCTTAATGTAGTTAGTATAATTTCTTATAATACAAATAATTCATCATACGCTAAAAGCGGTGATTCTATTACGGTATATTTTACAGGTTCACGAACGTTAAATAGTGCAACCGTAACTTTTTTAAATGATACCGAAAGTGTAACCGCAGTTACTAGTAATGATGCAGATTATGTATGGGAAGCCACCTATATAGTTAGTCAAACGGATCAAGATGGTGATTTTACATTTACAATTAATTTTGAAGACTTGGCCGGAAATACTGGATCAACATCAAGCACTACAGATAATACCTCTGTGAAAATTGATAATACTGCTCCTACGATTAATGCGATAACTACAGATGCGTTATCGTGGGGGACATATTTAAATATAGAAGAATCTTCTACTGACGGAACGGTAAGTGTAACTACTAGTGACGTTGAAGACGGACAGACACTTAGTCTTACACTAAACGATACAACGTATACTAGTACTGTAACTAGTAATGCTTGTACAATCACTATACCTAATGCTAGATTGCAAAGGTTAACAGACGGAAACATTTATTATATAAGCGGCGACGTTTCTGATTTAGTTGGTAATGCAGCTAATACCATAAACAGTAGTTTTTTTATCGTGGATTTTACAGGACCTACTATTGTAAATATCAAAGGTATATCTGATTCATCCAGTTATAAAGCAGGCGATTCTGTTATTATTGCAATAGAATTTTCTGAAACGGTATTTGTAACTGGTTCGCCAAGTCTTAATGTTAATAGTGGATCGGATGCTGTCGCTACCTATGATAGTGGATCAGAATCAAGTATCTTATTATTTAAGTATACCGTAACTAGTGGAGATGGTACCATTAATGGTAGTACATTAGGCTATTTAGATGTAGATTCCATAAATTACGACAGTGAAAATTATATAGAAGATGTTGCAAAAAACAAGGTTGGACAAACGCAACTCGTGGACGAGAACTATGCGATACCATTTAATAGTGGAACTGAATTTTCACTAAGTTATAACACCGAATTTGTAATTGATACAACCGCACCCTCCGAGTTCCAAGTAGGTACCGTAGAAGCCAAAGGGGGTACTTATACCGAAGGATTTTATAATTCTAGTAACACTTCAGTGAATATTCATGTTCCTATTGATGATGATGTATCCTTAATCAAAGGTACCATTCGTCTTATATTTTCAACAAATAACGAAACGTCTTATGATACCACTTCTTTTTCTAGTTATGATTATACTATAGTAAATGGTAATTTAGGAAACGTTTACACTTTTTCTGTAAATGAAATAGATTTTGAAAAAACAACTGATGAAGCAGCTGAAATTCATTTTTCTGCGATTATCACCGATAAAGCCGGTAATCAAACTACCGGTTATACTAGTTTAGACACTATCATTAGAGATGATATTCCTCCACATCCAACGACAGTTGGTGAGGTTATTTCTCAGGGAGGACGTGTTGCTCAAGATTATTATAACAGTACAAATGATGGTTTAAGTATTGCTGTACCAATAAACAATTTTCCCTCGTTAGTTCGCCCCGATAATGCAACTAGTCTTATAGCTGGAACTGTTCAACTATTAGTCTCTGTTGATAACGGTGTAAGTTATAATGAAATTGGTGATTTAGTTGCTATAGAAAGTTCTGATATATTAACGAATAAATTAATAGAAATTTCCGACCAAGACTTTATAGGCGCTGTTAAGGAAGGTGAAACAGCTTTATTTAATGTAACCATAACCGACAAATATGATTCTATCACATCCTCTAGTCCTGCACCACCTGACGTAACAGTATCCCTTGCACCAGAATACACAACCTATGATCCTTATGCTAACTCTCCTAGTAATGGTTTTATAAGGCAAGAAACTCTTCCTCCTGTTCCCAATGTATCATTCACCACTGGTAGTACAAAGACAAATTACAACAATAGGATAAGCGTAAAACTAGGACCTACTATTGTAAAATGGGATTATACAACAAATTTCGGTGCTAATTATACTACTATTTACAATAACAATGGTCTATTTATAGTGTTAGATAAGGGTGTATATTTACCCGGTAGTATTATCATTAGAAATTATGACATAGCAGACAATAGGTCTTTTGTATCTAATTCAAAAAAAATTATTATTGCATCATCTAGGCAAGGATTTCCTTTATCAAACCAAAGTAGTGGTTCAACCATGAGCAAAATGAAAGGATTTGCTTTATCTCGCGGTGCTTCTACTAACTAAATTGAAATACAATAAACCAATATAGTTTTATTGTATATCACCATGTCCACTCTCGTAAATAGTTCTTCATCTTCTTCCATAGATGGTTTTTTCCAAAAATGTATCCAAAATATGTATACACAAATAAAAGAACATGATTTAACCGATGAGTTTTTAAACCTCTTTCGGAATGACGATAACTTAAAAAGGGGGATCATGTTCTGTGATGCACCCATTATCTCAAAAATAAATGATATTACAGAAGATGATGGACATTCCGGCGCCAGTTTTGCATGTTGCTGTCATACGGTATACGCCAAGATGCGGCGAGAACAAAAACAACAATTCCGATCACGTTTCAAAGGTATCGTAAGAGCCATTGTGCAATTTAAAAAACTTCGGCGTAAAACGTTGGAATCATATTATGCTCCCGGCGGTAAAGGATTTATGCTAGCGCAAGGCGATTTTCAAAAGCTTCAACTATCGTTGTCCAACGCATAATGGTTTCATTTTCTACCCCCTTTTAATCTACTAGTATAATTATTTTATCTCTGGATTTATCCCCCTTTTTCAAGACTTTTTTGAGCAAACCCCTTTTTTTTCTCTATTTTGGGGATAAATCGGGGGATGTTTCAGAGATATATTTGATGTTTTTTAAAATATTTTTCTAATCTATGTGGCCTGGTAGATTTATCGCAGGAAATACAATACAACACGTAATACCAGTTGCTAATCGTGTATTAGAGAAAGCTAAATGGCCTATCATTAATTACGCTATTGAATATACGAATCAACCTAAAAAAGTATTTCAAGAACATCTTCAATTGATTAAACATCTTAATTATCGCCACAAAATTGCTATTAAAGTATCTTCATTTAATTTTGACGAAGATTTAATTGATCAATTAGTAGACCAGTCTGTAGGTAAAAATATCCGAGTAATTATAGATGCAGAAGATAATAAGCACAATGATCAATATCAAGATATTAGTAATTATATCATGCAAAAGCATAATAAGTATATACCATATGTAGCAAAAACCTATCAAATGTATCGCAAAGATGGGTTAGAAACATTGGAAAACGATTTAATAGAGGCACGTATAAAGGAATATCATTTAGGTATCAAACTGGTTCGTGGCGCTTATTTTCACGCAGAAAAAAACGATGGTCATTTATTTACGGATAAACATTTAACAGATGAAAGCTACAACAAAGGTATTCTCACCATAGGACAAAATCCTACGAATACGTACACCATTCTCGCTACTCATAACTTTGATTCAATTCGTTTAGGTTATATGACTAATAAACATGCAAGACAAACGGTGTTTGAGTTTGCTCATTTGATGGGAATGCAAGAAGAAAATTATCAAGGATTAGTAAATTATGGACAAAACATAAATGTCTATATTCCTTATGGTCCTTATAGGCAAATGATTCCGTATTTGACCCGTAGATTATACGAGAATAGTGATATGATGAATTATATGAAATAGTTTAGAATTAATATGTATATAATTAAATGGACGAAATTATACTAGATGATATAGATTTGGAAAATAACATTGTTAGTAAAAACAACTCTAAAGAGTGGGATAAGTGTTGTTTTTATACAGGAATATCAGCAGTAGTATTAGTGGTAGGTACTGTTATAGTAGTAATTATAAATCAATCGTAATCTGTATCATCCTCTATTTCTTGCATACATCCCCCTATATGAGCCAGTTGATTGGGTTGAAATATAGGATAACATCCACAACAAGGAACGATTTTGAGACGCTTGGTTTCTAGATCATGAACAAAGTCCGACATTTTATATCTTTGAATATGACCGGATTCGTGATTCTTATTTTTAATAAACTCAAAGCGATGTGCTTCTGCTATACAGGAATGGTGGTTTTGTTGTGATAGCAACATTTCTAGAGTGATACGATTATTTGCAAAATATTCTTTTCGTTTGCCATATTCTATGTCGGTATTGGATTCGCGCTTATCTCCTGCTTTGATCAAAGCGCTTTTAATACCCTCTGGTAGATTTTCATAATGTTTCCACACCTTTATGCGTTTAGAAAGCACCCCCCAAGATGTGGGTATTTCATCGGTGTCTTGATAACGCTGTATGTAATGTGGAAAGGAGATACAATAGTCTAGTAGTTCTTGCGTGTTGTGATATAAAAACCATTCTTTGTTTGCATTTACTTGGAAACCGTGGTCGCACAATCGTGCTTTTTTGTTTTTAAGCCAGTGTTTAGCCCATTTTTCAAACTCTTTTTCTTGTCCTTCTTCACATTCAAGGATAAAGTAAAACAGCAATGTTCCGGTATTACTGGTCTCAGTCCGTTCTTGCTCTAGTCGAAACAAAAGATCGTTTGACATTCCTAGTTTAAAGATACCGGGTGCTCTAGAAGCGTCGGTCCAGCAGTAAATACCGGGCGTACGCTTCAACATGGTTATCATTATTTTTAATAACTTATAGTAATTAAAAATAGTTTTTTCAATTTGTGTTTATGCGAAATGAGTATGATAGTTATCCGGTTTAATCACTTGTATGGTTTTATTTTCATCGTACTTATGACATTCTATACCAAAATCAAACAACTCTTCAAACTCTTTAGAGTAATAAGGTGCATATGGTTTCATATACACCGTATTATTGCTATCTACTGCAACATATATTTGATAACGGTCTAGACTAAATCTGCCTTGCATAATATCAACCAAACGCCAAGTTACATTTATTGGAGGGATACAATCCCGGACGCGTGTTGGGCGACCAATAGAGTTCATTTTTTATCACAGGTCTGTAGTAATCTATCTAAGTCAATTTATGACGAATTTCGCCGTAACAAGATAAAAGAGGTTGCATCCGGTCGTCGGGTTTTGCTATAAGGATAGGGTAGTTTCATATAGGTAAAACCACGACAGTCTTTTTTATTGCACATTTGATACCCCCAATAAGATGTATGCTGTTTGTCAACCCATTTATCAAACATGATTACGTGTTTTCCAGGTAATAAAACTGCATCACCCGATTTCAACAGATGTTTGGAAATAGGTTTACTATATTTAAACCAATCCGCAGTGCGTAAAGAGGCTAATCCACCTTTATCCGGCAAAGGCACATCCCACATATAGGATATAAAACCAGAGCAATCTGATCTATATCCTGTTTTATTTTTACGATGTGAATAATTTTTTGCACTGTGTTTTTTCCAATGTGCTATTTTTTCTTTACGAGATAAACGTCTACCTCCTTTTTTACGCCTTGTTTTCCGTACCCCTTGTTGTTTCACAATATCATTATATAACTTATCCATCTGACTATTCATGGAATTGCGATACAAAGCTCTAGGTAATCGTTGAATTAGTTTTCTAGAACGACGTTGCATCGGTTGGTGATCTCTATCAGGTTGTAGTTTTCGGTTCAGCATGGTGTCTCCTGGACCCCATATACGTAGGGTATTGTAGATTAATCTAGCGAGAATTGTTTTATGGCGTTGATGATAGATGCGACTGTATCCGGTCAAACTCGTTAAATAGTCAAAGAATAGTTTATCTTCTAGTCTAGTATCAAAAAA
>MDTG01371122.1_pt1 | contig 12434 bp, 9 predicted proteins | sample 811421 | NCBI WGS metagenome assembly MDTG01 (sample SAMN05326645, study PRJNA326480) | marine metagenome | isolation source: seawater | place: Pacific Ocean: South East | collected 2011
CCAATTTACACTTAAAGTTCTTTTGCACATAAGATTTTTCAAATTCTCTTTATTAAAATTTTCTTGAAGTAATTTATAATAAGTATCAAGTTTGCCTTCTCTCTTAAGTGCTTCTGCATATCTATTTATTGGCATATTAGTTATGGTGTATAGGTTATTAAAAATAATTTTATATTTTTTAAAAAGGATTTTTTTATAATCTTTTTCTAATATTTTCTGTGATGGTGGGAGTGTTGGTTTTACAGGATTATAAACTAAATTTAGCTGTAATCCATTTTCCTTCTTTCCATAACCAAGATCATTAAGAATTTTTATAGCATTAATGCTTTTTTCGAAAACCCCATATCCTCTTTGAAATTCAACATTATTTTTTTCATAACATGGAAGCGAAGCTGTTATTATCACATTATTATTTGCCAAGAATTGAGGAAGATCTTCATATCCTTCTTCAAAAAAAATTGTCAAGTTGCATCTATCAATAATATCCACACTTTTATTCCTTAAACTTTTTATTAAATTTTTAAATTCAGGATGTAGTTCTGGTGCTCCTCCTGTAATATCTAAAGTCTTAATCTTATATTTATCAATTATTTTAGGAATTAAAGAAATTATTTCATTAGACATCTTTTCGGTGCGCAAAGGACTTGAATTTACGTGACAATGTCTACAAGCCTGATTGCATTTGTAACCTATATTTATTTGTAAGGTATCTATAGGTTCTTTGCTAATTGAAGGGAAACTTTTTTTCATAAACTAATACTCTAAAAGTGTCATTGTTAATTTAGAAAGTCAACTATATTTTTTAAAACTTGATCTTTTTTTAGCTAGCTCTGTAAACCAACTTATATATTCAGCGGGCCCATTTTTAAAAATAATATCAAATTTCAGGTTGTCTTCCTCATCACTTATACCTTTTAAACCTGATTTTTTCGTAGAGGGTCTGTTGACTTCTCCATAGCTGCTGTCTACATAAATTATTATATTATTTCTATCAAATTCTTTACCTAGTATTTGTATAAATTCCAAGAAGGACCGGTCACTCCCTCCTCTTGAATAATGCTTATTTTTAGTATCTTCTTTGTGAGATGTAACAGTATCTCCTACTCCTATAATTATTGGCATATCTTCTGGATTAATACTTCTTTTACATAAATTGATTTTTTCTTTAATAGTTTTTGGTGAATTTTTAAAAGTAAAGTCTCTACCAAATGGAGGTTTACCAGTTTTTTCTTCAATAAATTTATTTAAAAGAAATAAAACTCCAGAGTCCTTTACAGCTCCTTTGATAAGTAATTGAATATCTGTTGAACCAATATCATTTTCTGAAGAAAGCTTGATGATTTCTTTACCATTTTTATTTCCGAGATTTGGAGAAATATGAAGGAAAAAAGAGTTTTTTAAACCCTTTGATTCAGCTATATAAATAATTTCATTCATCATTTTTTCAAAACTTTTTTGAATAAGCTTTCTCTTCTCTGAATTATTTTTTACTAAATCGAATAGACTATTAAAGTTAATTGTGGGTGAAAATCGTGTATCACAAATTGATTTAGATGCATGAAAATTAATATCCTCTTGATCGAGATTTGGAAAAATATCTTTAACGATTACTTCGAATTTAGGTCTCATTAATTCTGGAACTTTGGACAAAAAAACTAATTCCTTTTTAGATACTCCTTCGAAACTTACTTCCCCAGTATTCTCTTGATATTCAACCCCACATGCTGCTAAACCTCGTAAATAAAGTCCTTCTTTTTTGGGTTTAAGAGTGCTTCTTAAGCTTCTTTCTATTATCCTATTAACTCCTCGAGGACCTTCATGTTCTCCGCAAGTTAATACAAAATATTCCTTATCTAATTCTTTTGCTGCATATATATATCTTGATTCCAATTCTCTTGTCATGGGATCTTTGACTAATGGTATACATACACCATCAATATCTTGAATAAATAAAATATTTTTAGAGCAAATTAAATTTTCTTTAAGATCAAAAATATTCTTTTCATGTTCCATTATTTATTTATTTCATGAATTTAAATTAATAATAATCCGTAAACTTAGAAATAAAAAATTCATTAATTAATAATAATCGATTTGCTATGGTAGAAAATTGGTTTAATGTAGAAAAATGTTTGTGATTCTTAAAAGTTAAAGTAAAAATCATGGAGAAAGGTAAAAAATGAATAATACATTTATAAATCAAATAAATGATGAAAAATATCTCTATTCATTGATCCAAAATCTAGAAAAATGCAAAGTGGGATTTTATAGTGTTGGATTATATCCTGCATCACTAGCCTATAACTGCGCGATGCATTCAGAAACAAATAATATTCTTTTGGCTCCACGGGATGGAAGAGATTTGTTAGGTGCTTTTTCTAAAGATGTCCTTTCAAATATGGAAAATAAAATAATTGAGAAGATTGAAAATATGAGTCACTATATTTTAGAGAACAAAAGAAAGTCATATGAACTAAGGGATCTAATCTTAAAATGTGAAATAGTTATCCTTGCTTCAAATAGTAACCATATACAAGATGACTTAAGACTGGCATTAGAACTAAGAAAATCTTTAAATAGAGAAAATGTTGTCCTTGGATGTCTTGTAGGATCCTTTTGTCTTGATAAAGAAAATAGGAAACCTTTTATTCTTTGTCATGAATATCCAGATTTAGCTTTTTTTACAGGATTTCATCGTCATGGGGCATTGCGAAACCCTAATGATAGTTTTACTGCAAATTTTTGCCATCCTGATTCTTTAACGGCGTTAATTGGAGCAAAAATCTTAAATCAACTGTCGTCAAAAATTCAGGTTTCTCCGGGGGTCCATAATATTGAAAGCCAATATATTAAATCAATAAAAAATATTTCATCGATATTTGCGGGCTTTGTAAATAATTTTCATTCTGACAAACCTGGAATGTTACCAACTATTAATACTGTTTTATTTTCTCAATGTTTAGATCAAGCCGCTTCTGTTTCTTTAAAAGTTAGAAAAGAAAATAAATTCAACAAAACATATCTCTCTCTTAAAGAGCTTGGGTATGGAGAAGATATAATCATCGCTAAAGAGTTTATTGAAGAGAACTTTCGTGATACAGGAGATTATACTTTCTCTCAGTTAAATGCTGTTAAGGCGGATGTTCTGGGAAGTATGTCTTTACCCACAGAGGGACAGCCAACAAGGAATTTTCAAGCAGGTCAGGTCCTTTCAGATATGCTCCTTAAGCTTAAAAGATGTCCAAATGATGTTGAAGAGTTTGCTAATTGGTGTAGTAAATTCTCTTTAAGTCAAGGGGGGCTGGAAGGTCTTAAGTCATTAAAATTTTGGCCTGATATTTATAAAGAATTTACTATTAAAAATAATAATTGCTCAATGATAAATTTAATTTATTTGTGTTTCTATGGTAATTCTGAAGAAAAAAAGGAAATTTATAATGTTTTGATAAGTTCTGAAGAAATAACGAATTTTTGTCAAGAATCTGTAAAGTCTGAATTATCGTTGGAACTAAAATATAAACTAAAAGGCTCTGAATTTTTTAATGAAAAGAAACTTTTTGATAAGAAAATTATCCAAGAAATTACACCTGAAAAATATATTAAAAAAGCTTTTACATCTAAAGCCCTTACTAAAAAAGATAGTTTCATGAATGCAATAAAAATAATTAATAATTATTTTTCTAAGTAACCTTTTATCCATCATAAAAAATTTAAAATCAGTAAAGTTCTTTATTTATTTACTTATCTTGGTTTCAGAGTTAGAATTACTTAGTTAAAAAAGGACTTTTTTGAAAAAGGAATTATCACATCGTTCTCATGAACTTAAAGCTCTTGGCTGGAATCAAGAAGACTTAACTAGATATGAAGATTTATGGGACTATAGTCAAAGATGGGGATTGATAAATTTGGAAAGAGAGGATAGACAATTCCTTAAGAAAGCAGAGAAGTTACTTCCAAAGATACAAAATAAGAAAACATCTATTAGAAAAAGTATTGAAGAAAAATCATATTTTTTGTGGTTAAAATTCTACCTTGATGAAATTAATATTTTTAGTAAATCTAATCTGCCTGAAAATAAATCTGGTGTATGGACACTTTTGATTGAAGAGGAAATAAAACTTCTTAAGGAGTTAAAACCCGTGATGGGGCTGCCGGATACTTTAAAAGCTAAAAATTTATATGAAAACAGAAAAAAACTCATAAATAAAGCCTTTAAAGAATATGAAGCTGAAAATAATGATAAGTTTTTTAATTTTGATGAAATACTTAGTAAATCAGAAAAAGATGTAGGTAAGAATTGGAAATCTATTACTGAAAAAGATCCTGATGCAAATAATAACTTTCCAATAATTGATAATAAAAATATGGATGATCTAAGAGATGAAATAAATAAAGAATTGAATGCTTTCATGAAAGAAAATTTTCCTTCATTAAAATAGTATTTATAAAGATTTATCTTTTTTTTATTTTTTTTTGGTAGTTTATTAAGTTAAATAGATAATAGGATTAATAAAAAATTTTGAGCAACCAAAAATTCGAGACTCTTCAGTTACATGCAGGCCAAGAACCTGATCCAACAACTAACTCAAGAGCTGTACCAATCTATCAAACAAGTTCCTACGTTTTTGACAATGCTGAGCATGGAGCAAATCTCTTTGGACTAAAAGAATTTGGAAATATTTATACAAGACTAATGAACCCCACAACAGATGTCTTCGAGAAGAGAATGGCAGCTTTGGAGGGGGGTATGGCAGCCTTGGCTACTTCATCAGGTCAAGCTGCACAATTCTTGGCGGTCGTGAACTGTATGAGAGCTGGAGATAATTTTATTTCTACGTCTTTTTTATACGGTGGAACTTATAATCAATTTAAAGTTCAGTTTCCAAGATTAGGAATAGAAGTAAAATTTGCAGATGGAGATAATATTGAAAGTTTTAGAAATAAAATTGATGAAAAGACTAAAGCAATATATGTAGAATCAATGGGGAACCCGCGTTTTAATATTCCCGATTTTGAAGGACTTTCTAACTTGGCAAAGGAAAATGGGATACCATTGATAGTTGATAATACCCTAGGTGCTGGAGGTGCTTTAATAAAACCAATTGACTTTGGAGCGGATATCGTTGTAGAAAGTGCAACAAAATGGATTGGTGGGCATGGGACCAGCATAGGAGGAGTAATTGTTGATGCCGGAACCTTCAATTGGGGTAATGGTAAATTTCCATTAATGAGTGACCCAAGTGCTGCTTATCATGGGCTTGTTCATTGGGATGCGTTTGGTTTTGGAAGCGATATTTGTAAATCGTTAGGTGTCCCTGATAATAGAAATATAGCTTTTGCGTTAAGAGCTAGACTTGAATGTCTAAGAGACTGGGGCCCAGCTCAAAGTCCTTTTAATTCATTTTTATTGCTTCAAGGCTTAGAAACTTTAAGTTTAAGGATAGAAAGACAAACTTCTAATGCCCTTGAATTGGCAAAATGGTTAGATTCAAACTCTCGAGTGAAAAGTGTTAATTATCCTGGCTTAGAATCAGACCCTTATTATTCAAGAGCAAAAAAATATACCACAGGAAGAGGTATGGGATGCATGCTTATGTTCTCTTTAAATGGAGGTTATGAGGATGCCGTGAATTTTATAGATTCATTAAAATTGGCAAGTCATCTAGCGAATGTTGGAGATTCTAAAACTCTAGTTATTCATCCAGCTTCAACCACTCATCAGCAATTGTCTGAGGACGAACAACTATCAGCAGGTGTTACTCCGACGATGGTAAGAGTTTCTGTTGGAATTGAACATATTGATGATATAAAAGCTGATTTTGAGCAGGCCCTTTTGCAAATTACCTAAGAAAGGAGATGTATTGGCTTTAATAATTCCTAGCAATTATCACAAGATAAGTGATGTTGAGAAAAATCATATTTCATGGATTGAACCTGAATTGGCAAAAAGGCAGGATATTCGTCCCCTAAGGATTGGCATCCTGAATATAATGCCTCTAGGTAAACAGTATGAATTTAATTTATTACATCCCCTTGGATTGTCCCCTCTTCAAATAGAACCAGTTTGGATCAAACTTAAAACTCATTCTTATAAAACATGGGATTTAAATCACTTAAATAATCTTTACACCACATGGGAAGAGGCAAATAATCCAGAACCTTTAGATGGAATTATTATTACTGGCGCACCAGTTGAGCACTTGAATTTTGAAGAAGTTAAGTATTGGGAAGAATTTGTAAATATTGCTAATGAGGCAAGAAGTTTATGTGCAAGTACTCTGGGATTATGTTGGGCTGGATTCGCACTTGCATATTTGGCGGGTGTAAATAAAGAGGTTTTTGATCGCAAGTTATTTGGGGTTTTCCCTTTAAAAAGTCTAGTTCCTGGCCATCCTTTGATGGGGACACAAGATGATGAATTTATTTGTCCTCAAAGTAGATTTGCAGGATTAGCTGATCTTGAAATGGAGAAAGCTCAAGAGGAAGGGAAATTAAATTTATTGGCATATGGTGAAAATGTTGGTTACACAATATTTGAAACTAAGGACCAGAAACAATTAATGCATTTGGGGCATCCAGAATATACAGTCCACAGAATCATCAGTGAAATCAATAGAGATAAAGAAAAGGGAGATGTACCTCTGCCTGAGAATTTCGATATCAATTGCTCAAGAACATCTTGGCGATCTCATAGAAATTTACTTTTTCAGCAATGGCTTTGGTTTTGTTATCAGCAAGTTAGTCTTAATTGAGAAATATTAATGAGATGTCTCTAGACCACCCAGCCTCTCAAATAAGTTCTGACTTTCTTTATTTAATCCAATAATCTCAACTTTTGACCCTCCATTTTGGAATTTTCTAATTATTTGTTCAAGAGCAACAACACCACTTTGATCCCATATATGTGCTAGTGACATGTCAATTTTAATTTCCTTTGGATGATCATGAATATCAAATCCCTGTAGAAAATAAATCTTGCTAACAAAAAACAATTGTCCTTCAACCTTATAAATAACCTTGTCTTGATCTTTTGTTTTTGAAACGGTTATTACCTTTGCTACTTTTCTGCTAAAAAGTATTGCAGCCAGAGCTACCCCAGCAATGACTCCTAGTGCAAGGTTATGTGGTTTTGTGAGCATAGTAACTGCAAATGTCATAAGCATCACTGCTGTATCACTTTTGGGTATTTTTCTTATATTTTTTATTCCATTTAAATCGGCTGTACTTACAGCTATTGTTATCATTATTGCCACCAATGCAGCCATTGGTATAGCACCTATCCAAGACTTCAATAAAATAATCATGATAATAAGAGATAATCCAGATGAAAGAGTTGATAATCTAGACTTTCCACCATTCTCAGTATTCATCACAGATTGCCCAACCAAAGCGCAACCTGCCATTCCCCCAAATAAAGATGCCACCATATTTGCGATACCCTGTCCTCTTGCTTCTTTATTTTTATTAGAGCTTGAATCAGTTACATCATCTAAAATATCTTGAGTTAAAAAAGTTTCCATTAAACCTACAAGAGATATTGCTAGTGAAGTTGGCAAAATTATCCCTAAAGTTTCAAAATTAAAAGGCACCTTGCCATTCTCTATAGATCCAAAAGGTAATGAAATACTTGGCAACCCATCAGGCAAATTTCCCAAATCACTAACAGTTGGAATGTCTAAATTAAATAATATGCTTATCAAAGTGATAGCAACTATTGCAATAAGTTGAGATGGAACTACTTTTGTTATTTTCGGAAATCCATAAATAATTATCAAACCTAGAATCACAAGTATCCAAACTATTGGGATTTGAGAATTTACAGGATATTGACTTAAATCTCCATCTAATATTCCCTTAGCTTCTTTAATACCTATGCCTAATTGTGGAAGTTGTGCTTGGAATATTAAAAGAGCTAGTGCGTTTACAAAACCACTTAACACGCCCGTTGGAACAAAACGCATTTGATATGCCAGCCTTAAATATCCCCAAATTATTTGAAGTATTCCTGTTAGGATTCCTGCTGCGATAAGGTATGAGATCCCTAATCCAGGCGATTGCGATTCTCCATAAGCAACAAGTCCAGTCATCAAAAGGGCTGTTGAACCTGTAGCGGAGGTTATCATCCCTCTTCTGCCACCTACTATCGCAATTGTAATAGATAAGCAAAATGCACCAAATAGTCCAACTTTAGGATCGACTCCAGCTATCCCCGAGAAAGCAATTGCTTCTGGGATCATTGCAAATGCTACAACTATTCCAGAAAGAATATTTGATTTTGGATCATCTAACCAATTTTTAGTTAAATATCTAGAAAAATTTGTCATTGAAATTTACTTTACAATTATGAAGTTACCCTATAGAGGTGGCAAAATCATTTGTGGATCATAAATATTCTTTAAAGTTTTTAATTCATCTAGTCTATTCCCGAAACTTAATTTCAATTCCACCTCGTGTGATTTTAAATGATTATGTAATTGAGCTAAGTGAACATTCGGATAAAACGTTTTTAGTTTGTCCCATGATTCGTACATCCATTCCAATACAATTTCTTTTTCTTTAAGGTCGTTTTTGTTCCATGAAGCATATATCCAAGGTTTCCAAGTACTTTTTCTATGTATAAAAAAACTATTGCCATGTTCTATATTTTTTGTTTGACCTCCAAGCTGTTGTGAAGCAATATAACAAGAATTATTTGGTTTATTATTCATTATTTCCTTTAAACAATTTATAAAAATTGGAATATCCTCTTTTAGCTCTTCACCGAGAAGACTAATTACTTCTGAATGATTATTTGAATTCAATTCGAAAAGATCTAATTCTTTAGGAAAAAAATTTATTTGGTTAAAATTTTCATATTCTTTTCGTACAAGTGTGGATATTCTTTCTAAACCTGATAAATAATTTTTTGTTTTTTCTTTCTCTAAATTGTTTTTAAGTTCTGCCACAATATATATATATATCCTCTCAGTACAAATCCATTGAAGACTTATGGTTTTGGGAAATCCTTCTGCTAATTTAATAATCTCAGAAAGCTCATTTTCGTTGATAAACCCTTCCATAGTTTGTACTGGATGAGAAGGTATGGTTAAAAGCTCTATTTCTGTAATGATTGAGAAGAAGGGTGCAGCGCCTTTAATAGCTTCCCACATTAATTTGTTTTCTGGTTCTATTTCATCTTTTTCTAAAGAGATAAATGAACCATTACCCAAAAAGCCCTTTATTGAAATTATATTATCAATTGCTAATCCATATTTTCTACTTAGTGGGCTTATCCCCCCGGTCAATATGTAACCTGCTCCAGGAAGTTTTGAAAGCCCTACAGGAAAACTTCGGTTATGTTTTTCTAAATAATCTAGAAGATCCCCCATAATTACCCCACCTCCAATTTTTACTGAATTTTTCTTCTTATCGAATTTTATTTTGTTGTACTTTTTCCTAAGATCAATTGTTATTAGCCCATTTTTCGCACAACTTGAGGTTGTCCCCCCACTACAAATGCAGACTTGATCTTTTTTTTCTTTAGAGTCACTATTTTTACTACTTAAAAAGTAATCCTCAACTTTATAAATTAATTTTTTAAATTGAGCATCTTTGGAATTGATATTTGGAATTTTAAGTAAGTTAATATTTTTTTTCACTAATAAATAACGATTTTTACTATTATGTTAGAAGTAATTGCTTAAAATTGGATAACTTAGATTCGAAGTTAAATAATCAAGTAGGCATCCTTATCTGTGGGCATGGGAGTAGGAACAAATTAGCTTTAAGTGAATTTCAGAAATTAACAACATTTATTCAAAGGAGGTTTCCAACCATATTAGTTGAATATGGTTTTCTGGAATTTGCAAAACCTTCCCTGACAGATGCTCTAGAGAAGTTAAAAAATAATTCAATAAAAAAAGTAATTGCTATACCCGCCATGCTTTTTGCTGCAGGTCACGTAAAGAATGATATACCTAGTTTGCTCATGAATTATTCCAAAAAAAACAATATGGAAATAATTTATGGAAGAGAGTTAGGAATCAATAATCTAATGATTAGCGCGGCTTGTGAAAGAGTCAAAGATGTATTCAAGAAGGATAATTCACTCAAACCTGATGAATCATTATTAGTAGTTGTCGGGAGAGGATCATCTGATCCGGATGCAAATTCAAATGTCTCAAAAATCACAAGAATGATTGTAGAAGGAGTAGGTTTAGGCTGGGGTGAAACTGTATTCTCGGGAGTTACATTTCCTCTTGTCGAACCAGGATTGAAAAATGCAGTGAGACTTGGTTATAAAAATATAATTATTTTCCCTTATTTTCTTTTCTCAGGAGTACTCGTTACACGAATTAAAAGGCAGAGCGATTTAGTCGCTATTGAAAATCCAAATATATCATTCACTCATGCAAAATATCTCTCCTCACATCCTTATGTCGTAGAAACTTTTGTTGAAAGAATTGAGGAAATTTTTAATAACGAGAGTAATAATTTTATGAATTGTTCCTTATGTAAATATCGTTCAAATCTATTTGGTTTTGAAAAAGAAGTGGGATTGGTTCAAGAGAGTCATCATGATCACGTAGAGGGTTTGGGTATAAGTTGCGATTTATGTGATCCCGAATGTAACGGAGCTTGCGAAATTCAGAATCAGTCCACCTCAGATTATCAAGCTAAACTAAAAATATCAGCAGATAATATTTATCAAGAATGTCCACATGAAGATGAACATAAACATGAGCATGAACATATGAATGAAAATCATCACCACCATCACCATAGTATTTATCCAAACTCCAAACATCCTTTAGGACCTGTTACGCTTCGCTTGCTAAGTGAGGATCAAATCTTAAGAAATTCGGTTGAAAATAACTGAATCAACTGTCTCTTTCTTGGTAGAGTCTTAATAGACTCATCTTATATAAGTATTCCTAATGTAATCTTTGTAAATCATTTTGACCTATATTTTCCACAGTTTTATAAAGTTTTTCCACGTCCAAATCCACATCAAATTAGGAATAGCAGCATATTTCAAAAATAACTGCACTTCAACATTATTGTTGACTTTTTCTACTCATCTTTTCAATTTGGGAATATATAAAATAGATTTTTTTAAATTAAATCTATTACATGAGTCTCAACTGATAATAAAGTAATTGTTCTTTTGAAAAATTTTTGACTTTTTTATTGATCTATATGATTATTGTTGAACAAGAAAAATATGAATTATGAATCAAATAAATCAATCAGATTGTACTGATCTAAATGTTGAAGATTTCCCTTCCAAAAAAGTTTCTCTTGAGACAGAACTTTCAGAAACTCTTTACCAGACGATGAAGGATTTTGTTTTAAGAAATCCAACTTGGGATCAATATAAGCTCATAAATTCGGCCTTAGCAACTTTCCTTGTGCAAAATGGATGCGAGGATAGTTCAGTCTCAGAGTTATATTTAAATCAACTATTTATGCCTTCTAAATCTTTTTAAGATTTAAGCAAGCTCTTCTACTTATAGCCATCATAGTTAATGTTGGACTCTGCCAAGAGGAAGTTGGCCAGCAAGCCCCATCTAAAACCAGAACATTTTTACATCTCCACAATTTATTATATTTATTAACGACACTATCGTCCTCAAAGTTTCCCATTGGAGCTCCTCCTACTTCATGAATGTAATAACCTGGAGGAGGGGGACCTTCTGAAAGTGCAATGAGGTTTTTTGTAAATACCTTACCAAAAGGAATGTTTATAAGTTCATCAATTTGTTTTATCTCACCATTCGCTGCTTTAACGGCTTCCCCGATTGTATAAACCATATGTTTAGCCATATTTATTTCATTCTGACTCCATTCGAATTCAACGTGAGGAATTGGGATTCCCCATTCATCAGTTTCTTTTGAGAGGGAAACTGAATTTTCCTTTCTCGGTAGAACCTCACCATGAGCGATGAGGAAACCTATGGATGAATTTAAGTCTTTTTGTAAAAGGGTAGGTATTCCTAATCTATCAATTGCGCCCCAAATTCCATAACCTCTTAGAAAGTTGATGTTTTCAACTTTTGGTAAATTTGTTCCAAATGGGATAAAGAAACTACCTGCTCCAGATAAATCAGGATAATTGTCAAATTGCGAGACTGATTTTTTAACTTTTGGAACTGAAAAAAATCTGCAGACCGAGATATGATCCATTAGAAATTTACCTAACTTCCCTGATGTATCTTTGAATCCTGAGGAATTTGATTGGTATTCAGAGTTTAGAAGTATTCTGAGAGTTGATATCGTAGATGCGCAAAGAAGAATTAAATCACAATTTAGTACTTGTTTATGGCCATTCTTAAGATTTACAATTGTTATCTTTGACGCTAACTCAGTTATTTTATTAGTCTCGAAAGACTCTACTAGAAAGTTATGAAGGATTTGAACATTTCCAGTATTCAAAGCTTTTTTTAATGTACTCC
>MDTG01078545.1_pt1 | contig 12433 bp, 1 predicted proteins | sample 811421 | NCBI WGS metagenome assembly MDTG01 (sample SAMN05326645, study PRJNA326480) | marine metagenome | isolation source: seawater | place: Pacific Ocean: South East | collected 2011
AATTGCCGCCATATCATTAGCTTTTTTCTATATTTATACTACCCAAGATCCTTTCTTAAAGAACCATTGTCTCTAAGACCAAAATCTCTTCTCTGGATGGATGGGTATGTTGTTAAACCAGAGTCTATTGTCAATCCAGTAACACCGATTGAAATTGGGTTTTCTCCTCTAGTAAAACCAGAAAGTCTTCCCCAAGAGAAACCACCTATTGTTGTGCCAGAAGTATCTATACCAGTCGTATTAACTCCTGTCATTATATTGCATGTAACTATTCCAACACCTGAGTTGAAAGCATTTACACGATAAATGTTATCTACACATGTTGTTCCTGTAGCTACTATTGTTGAGTTGTCACCATCAACTGAAGTAACACCATGACCAACTTGTGTGCCAAACACTAGAATAGGATATCCAACTTTTAAATCTGTAAGAACTGAATTTGGATTATCTGTAAGATCAGCACTTATGGTAAATTTAAGTGCTAATGGGTGCCCTATTCCATCTGTCACTGCTATACCAGTAATTGCACCATCAAAACCTTCAACAGTGGTAATAGTGTCAATATCTTCTTTAATAGCATTAGGTAGTGGTGCAAGAACTTGAGGGACAGCTGTAAACGTATAACCAAAACCAGGATTTGTTATAGTTGTTGAAGTTATGACTCCATTAGTAATTGTTGCAGTAGCAGTCGCAGTTGTTCCTACTCCAACTCCTATTGCATGCGGTGCAGATATGGATATTGAAGTAGTTGATCCTAGATATCCACTTCCTGCTTCAGTTATTGATAATGATGATATTGTTCCTGCTGCACTTACAACTGCTGTAAATCCAGCAGCCACTGGATTAGTTGAACCAACAATAAGTCCACCAACACTGCCAATAACTAAACTTGAGAAATCCTCCTCATAATTAAAGAATTTTGCATCGTCAACATATAATTCATTTGTAGTAGATGTTATGTCATCAATTATTCTAGCAGTTGGATAAACTTGTGATTCTATTGAATCTCTTGTTTTAAATACAATTTCACCATTAACTTTTTTATCTACTTTTTGTTTAGTCCAACTAAGTGGTTTAAATATTCTTTCATCAACTCCTAATTCTGTGTATAAATTAGTTTCAACCTCATCGGATGCTGAAATCGCATAAATTGTTCTTGGTTCTTGTGTTGTCGTTATACCTGAATTTTCTTTGAATATTTGAACAATATCACCTGTTTGAATTGTAGGTGAAACAGATGAACCAGCTGCAACTTGCACAGAATCTACACCTGATGTTCCCTGATAGAAGAATATATCAATTATATCTTCAGGATCAGGTGCTTGTTTAAATTCAAATGATGTACCTCCATCAAATGTATAAGCATCACCTGGATCTTGTATTACACCATTAATGAATATTAATAATAACGCATCTAAGTTTATTAATGATGAATCTGGATTGTCTGCATCAACTTCAAAACTTAATAGATTGGCATTAAAGACTAATGGGAACCTTTTTCTTACACCATCTTGTAAATCTTTAATAGAATCTATAAAATCAAATTGTCCGAAATTCCATGACGAATATTGATCTCTGAAAATATCAGTAACTGTTAATTTAAATTCACTTACTAAACTTGATAGACCTTTTGCAGTGACTAATCCAACTGGTTTAAATTCATCACCTATTTTAAAGTTATATCCATTATTTTCAAGTACAAAATTAGTAACTGTAAATAATGTAGATCCTATACCAACAGTTGTATTTGCACCTCCTACTTTAACTGTTACTGATACACCATTTCCTGTATCAGTTGTTGATCCAATACCTCTCCTTGATACACCTGTAATTGGAAGGTTGTCATATGATGGTTCTGGTATTGTAATTACAGGATTTGTATAACCTGTTCCATTACTATCAATTGTAAATGATAAAGATCCACCTGCTCCGACTATCACTGATACTGCAGCACCTGAACCATTACCATCTCTATCAGTAACAGCAACAGAAACTGGGTGACGATAACCCGAACCAAAAGTGTTATCAGCTTGAAACTCAAATACAGTGCCAGCACCAACATAAGCATGAGAAACAGTGCTTGTGCCAACATTAGTTGTAAATGTTGTTGTTGATAAAATTCCAGTTACACTGTAAGATCTATTTGTTTCTATCCCTAATACAGGATTAAATACAAGTCCATCAAATCTAACAAACTCATTTATATTTCTAAAGTTATGTGTTGATGAAGTTGTAACCTCTAATTGTCCAGTAGAATTATTAAAGGAAGCTGTAGATATACCAAATGTTTGACCAGTGGTTGGTACACCTACAATACCTATGATTGAAGAACCTGCACCTATAATTGCAGACACTTTTGCACCTTCAAGTGGTGCTACACCTAGACCACCAGTAGAACCTAATGATACAATCACACCACCTCTTGGTAACTGGTTTTGATTAACATCAACATCACTTATTATTTTTGTTCCATTAGATGAGGTTATACCTGTAAATACAACATTACTTGCACCACCAGATTCCGCAAATTCATAATTATTACCAAGATTATTAAATGTTGATGGTGTTTGGAATATTCCATTTAAGAGAAGCATAGTGCTTCCAGTTTGTATACCAGATGTACTTGCCCCACCTACTTTGATTGGAAGTGTTGCTGCGATGCCTGTAAAACTATCTGAAATGTCATCGAATATAGTGTTTGTACTATAATCTTGTCTTAGATATACTCGACCATTAAATTTTGATTTGAGTGGATCTAAGTTTGCTTGAGTTTTTTGATTTGTATTTGTTCCTCTAGGTGCCTCTGTAAAATGAATTGTGCTATCTACAATGTTATATCCACCTGAGAACAATCTGCTTGTTGCACCTGAACTATGACTTGTAGCAGCAGAACCTATCGCACCTCTCTCAACAACTAATAAGTTTACTGAACCTGTCTCAGAAATAGGTCCTACTGATGTCGTTCCTAAACCAACAGTTGTTATTTTCATAAATTCATCATCAATTTTTATAATATCGCCTGATGTAATTGATGACAATCCAGTAACACTGAAAGTTGTAACAGAATCTGTAATGTTAAATTCTAAATCTGTTGTTATCGGTGTAAATGCGATTGGAGATTGAATAACACCGTCAATTGATAACAACGCCTTTTCATTCTTTTTAAACATTTCAAATTCATGTGCATTTCCAACACCTACTCCAGTAAATGTAACTGAAATACCAGCTAAAGCATCAGGATGTGATTTTGCAATTTTTAAAGTATCTTTATTAACTCTAATCGCATATACCTCAGATCCTAATGTTCCACCAGCTGTAGCAATGCCTGATAAAGAAATACCTGTAAATGTAGAACCAGGTGAATAAATCAATCTTTCACCAGTTTCAAAGAAATGATCTATTATGGTGAATACACCTGTTGCGGGATTTAATGTTGCAGTATCTGATGGATTAAATTGTTTTTGGAATATTGGCCTTGTATCACTTTGTAAGGCAAAACTTGTTTTATTCGATCTAGTTCCATTAATTGCATCATACTGAGCAAATGATAAAGACTCAGTTACAGTTCCATATTGTAAATCAGGTGGCAAATTAAGTAGATCAGTTTCTGAATAAAATGCCTCTGTAAAAGTTTGCACCTGTACATTATTAGTTCCACCGCTAAACAGAGGATCTGGATGAAAATTAAGATTTAAATCATTGCCAACTATAGTTGATGAGAAAGTACCTATACCTGAAGTGCTTCCAATTGATAAGAATGGGTATTGAGTTATATGTGTATCAGTAGAATCATGTGCAACAAGAACTTGATGTAGGGAACTTGTATTACCACTTGACACTCTTACAAATCCTTTAAGTGATGAAATTTCATTTTCTGTAAAGGTTGCGATTGTTGATGAAGTAGAAACGTTAGAGAAGTTAGATTCAAATCTACTTGTTTTTTCTGTCCCGTCTAGTTGACCTGATAATTTAAATCTATGAGTTCCAATACCAGCAGCAGTTGTTCCAATACCAATTACTCTTGATCTTACTAATACCTCATTTGCTTGATCATTTTCAAAACTTAATGAAAGCACATTTGACTCAATACTTGATATAAATGTGCCAATAAAGTTTGATGTTATTGCATCTTCAGTATCAGCATAAAATTCTGATATGAATGAATTAGTTCCATCATGTGTTAAATATAAGTCAACAAAATTAGTTTGCTCTGATGTTACATTATTAACTTCTATTGATGCAAATAAAGCGTCGGTATTATTCACATCTGTTGATATTATGAGAGATGTTGTTGCTGTTGATACAGTAGTGTTTATACCAGATAAATTGATGAACCCGATAGATTGTGTTCCTATTCCAGTTAAATTGGTATTAAATGATGTTTGAAGTATTTTTAAATCATAATCATTATTGTCAGGATCATCAGGTGTAAATTTAAGACTAATATTCCCTGATAAATCTATATCACCTTTTATTTCTCCTAATTCAGATGGTGTTGTATGAATTTTAGCTCTTTCAGCAGTAAACACATCTGTATTATCCTTATATAAAATAATATCAGATATTTGTGTATTATTGTTATTTGGATTTCTAGTTTGTATTAAGAAAGTCGCATATCTTGTGTTTATTGCTAAATCTAAAAACTCAGTTAATGTGGATGCAGTATTAGAAAATAATCTACTAATATCATCAATTTCTAAAACTCTATTCGTTCTACACTCAATATAAGGAGAAAGTTTAGTATTTCTTAGTTTAATAAATTTAGATTTACCTAAAACTGTATCAATATCTAGAGCAAAATCAAAATTATTAATAGTATCAACTCTTTTTTCATCAATAAAATCGAGTGCGAGTGTATCAGTAAAACTTGAGGTGGTAATACCTGCACTGGTTACAGATGAAATTCCTACATCAGCAAAATTCTTAAGACCTGTTGTGTGAAGTAATCTATTTACAGGATTAATTAAATCATCATATGTGATTGAACTTTTTACACTGTAAGATAAATTTTGATAGTAATCATTATCTGCAGTTACTTGATAATCTTGATTTAATTTTCCAATATCATCATTCCATCCCTGATCCTGTCTAAGTGAATAATCTATTTCAAATATACCACTATTTTTTGATACAGTATTAATAGTAGCAATATTACCTGAGACAAATCCTTTTATCAACTGTCCTGCAACTAAATTAAAAGCACCAGGTACTATTTCTTCAATTTTTATTAATTCATTTGTTGATTCGGAAATTTTTAATTCAACTGGCACATACGATGATCCTACAAATGCCAATAATTTTTCACCTACATTAAACTTCGATGTTTTTTGTGTAACTTCAAAAGTAGGATAATCATCTCTACTTATTATTACACCAAATGAATTTTGAACTGTTTTCGCTATACCTGCATTAGTTGTAAATGGAGATAAATCAAATTCTATTGTAGCAGGATTTGTATTATTAACAGTAGTAATTTTAAAGAATTTGAAATTATTATCTACAGAATTAAATCCACTTCCAGTTGCTCCAAATTTTTGAAGTCCTTCAACAAATATTTCTTCATTAACAGAAAAAGGTGCTGTTGAAAATCCTAAAACAGGTGTGACTAAAGTACAAGTTGCAATACCTGTTGTTTGATTATATTCAAGTTTACTTACTGTTGATCCATTACTATTATTAATTGTAAATATTTCATGTGTGACTGATTGTAATCCTTTAGGTGGAACTACTATGGATACACTTGATAAAGAACTTGCATTTAATCTACCAGCTATTATTGCACCTGATGTTTCCTCTGTGCCTGTAACTGGATTTACTATTATTAAATCAGGGACTGTATTATAATTTTTACCACCATCTATAACATTAATATCTGATATGGTATTAGAATTTATAATTGAAATTACTGGAGATATAAATGCTTCTGGTTTTAAAGTGGGGTCAGATGAATACTCAAATCCTGGATTTAAAATCCTAACATCATCAACTCTGTTTATAGTCGTTGAATCAGGTAATAACGTTCCGTTTGTTCCTTGAGTTGATGCAATACTAACGAAGGAAGGTAAATTATTATATCCTACTCCACCAAAATCAATTCCAACTTCCTCAATCGCACCTTTTTCTCTCTTAGATTTAGTTGTATATCTTAGAACACTAGTTTCAGTTGATGCGTAAGATAATTTTTCTGGGACTTCATTTAATGATATACTGAAATTAGTGTATGATATACCAACAACATGTGGCACATTAAAAATACTATATTCACCACTATAGTCACTTTCAATATAATCAATTCTATTATAATTTAAAACATCAGTATCGGAAGTGCTAATAAACCCTGATTTTTTGATATTATAGAAAAGATTAGATGGATTATCAACAGAGAAATTTAAAGTAACTGTAGCAGTTGATGTAACACCTACTGTGCCGACACCGATAACTTGCAAATTAGTTGTATTTCCAACTGATACAAATTGATTTTTATAATCTTGGTCATAGTAAATATTTAATTCATATCCATTTAAAGATGTATGACCAACTCCGAATACTAAATTATTTTCTTTAAGTATAGATATGGGAGGATTTATTAACGAAAATTCATGCACTCCTCCAGTAGAACTTAACTCAACAACAGTAGCTGGATTATTTGTAACATCTATAAATGTTTCACCTAATTTAAAATTATTATCATCAATTTTTAAAACAAAATAAGTTTCATTATTAGATAATCCCTCAGAAACAGATGTTGAAGAATATTTAATTTTATCACCAGTTCTTAAATTATGATTTGTTATATTAAAGTTATTAGTTGAAGTGGTAACTCCACTAGATGGACATGTAATAGGATTAATAAGGAGAGTTTGTGTTGTTTCATCAAATCTCACATCGAGTGATGATGATGTTCCTATGCCAACCGATTGATTTGGAGATAAACTTAAATCTATAATATCACCATCTATTAAATTATGAGCTGTAGATAATGATACAACTGCATCTACTCTCTGAACAGTTCCAGTTATTTGTGATGGATTTGATTGAAATACATACTCAAAACTACTACTTCCAACTGTGGTATCACCTACAAATGCTAATCCATCAGAGGATGTTGTCAACCCAACTTGAGTAACTATTCCAATATAATCTTTTGATTTTCTTATGACAAATACATCTTGGGTGTTTCCTGATTCTGGTATATTAAATGTAGTGACTCCATCATCTTTTGATACTGTTAATGCAAATCCTACGTTTGGTTTTGTTAATGTAATCCTTTCATTTGTTTTAAATGGATGATCTGGTAATAAAATACTATGAGTTGGTGTTGAAACAACTTTAACTATATCACCTAATGTTGATGTTGCTGTTGATCCTAATCCAACTACTGTGCCAACACCAATTGATTCATGTGGGTTAAAGTAAACTAAATCATTTATTTTTGAATCAAATACATCTGTTTGTAATGGGATATTAAAGAAACTAGGAATTAAATTTATTTTAGTTGATACAGTATGAATACCAGATGAGACACCTCTTCTAACTCTTAATATATTGTTTTGATTAAACGTATTCAAAACTAATAATTTTTCAGTGCCAATACCGATACTACTTCCTACTGAAATATGTGTTGGTATATGTGAAACGTATATATCAGTCACAATACCAGTTGTTGTTGAATTTGGTATATCCTGATAAACAACTGTCTCAGCAGTGTTAATACCAATAGTATGAGAACCTGATAATCCTTTTATTGATGTAGTGCTTAAACCAGAGACAATAACATTATCACCACCGTTCAAATTAGGTGCAGTTGAAATATAAGCAGCAACATGTTCAGGATCTCTCCATACAAAAATAACATTTTCAAAAGTATCAACAGTTGTATCAATGGATGTTATTTCTTTTCCTTGTAATTTTTTAACAGATACACTAAGTCCTCCACCATTTGTGTTTGTATTATCAAATATTGCAGAATCACCTATCTCATAATTATCACCAGTGTTTATTATATCAATAGAATCAACAGATCCAGATGTTGTTGATTCAACTATAGATGATTGTAAGGTAATTTCATTTGATTCTATGATAAAGTCATTGTCTGCAAATTCATCAGAAACTTTATATGGATAACTGTTTCTTATTAAACTTGAATTGCTAAAATTAAAAGTATTTTGATTGATATTAAAGTTTTCTGTTGGAGGATCAGATCTAAATGAGTCACCAATAAAGTATGGAAATTCTGGTAAAAGTGAATTAGTAGAAATTCCAACAAAATATGCATATGTTCCATTGGGATACTCTGGTGTTCTACCATATCTTCCATTATGTCTATCTAAATCACCTGCATTTGTAAATTGATGATCCTCAACAAAAAATCCGTTACTAAAACCAGATGGTCTATCAATAACATTAGATGGGTCTAAAACATATCCACTATTTAAAATTCTTATCGCAGAATTATCATCATTGGGATCACTATAACCATACGGTCCATATATTGGATTACCATCATACGCCCAACCTATTATAGGTGAATGACCATTACCAGTATCACCAAATGTATCATTTCCTATTTGAGTTGAATATCCAACTATTGAATATTCTAATTTATTATTTGTTTCAACTAATGCTTCATTATTATATCTTGCAAAAGTATTAACAACTAAACCTCTTGTTCCTACTTCTAATTTACATCCTCTGCCTGGTGGTATCACTCTAATATCAATCTTATCTTGTTGATATTGCAATCCACCATCTAAAATAATAACTTCACTAATTTTTCCATCATTAATGATAGCTCTTAGTCTTGCACCTAATCCAGTTCCAATACCAACAACCTCAAGGTCTGGTGCTGATGCATACTCTCTACCCCTTGCTTGAACTTCAACATATGAAATTTTCCCGTCAGTTACGATTGGTTTTAATTGAGCTTCTTTACCAGTTTTTATATTTACAGTTACTGATTTCTCAAGATTAAGAATATCAGAACCATAACCTGAACCTTTTTCATATAAAAGAACATCAGTTATTGAACCTCTGACAACAGGTGTTGCAGTAATAATTCCTACATCTGTATTTGCTAATTCATATTTAACGTTTAATTTTACATCTGGATATTTAAAAACTTGGAATCCAGTTCCTTGATCAGATAGTCTAATATAATCTTTTCGATTGAACTCAGATGTTATAGTTCCACCTAAACCAGCATTTGTAATTCTAAATGAATCATTGTTTACTTTTAAAATCTGATAAAAATTAGAAGTTGTAGTAATACCAGTGGATGTTGTCAATCCAGATATTGATGTAGGTAGTGTAGAACCTATCCCCACAGCAGTAGAATATACGATTTTATCACCATTATTAAATCCATGATTATCAAAATGAATTGTGTTTGTAACAGTATTAATACCTGTTGGTTTTACAAAAACTTGTCTGTTTGTATATCCATTTCCACCGTCAATAACTCTTACGTCTTTTAGTGTTTTTTCATTATTTAAAACTCTGAATTTATGAATTCCAATCTTATTAGTGGTAGTAAATCCTACTGTGTTAATACCCGCATTAAAATCAGATAATGTTTGGAATAATTTAACTGTTGTAGGATTAATTACTGATGGGAAATAAGTTGCAGCATTTACAAGGGTCGTAGTGCCTAATCCTACCACAGATGTTCCACTATCATTACCAACAGTTCCTACTCCAAGAGGTGGATTATTATTTCTATCGTAAACAAGAGGTTGACCACTTGTGATATTGTGTTTAGTTAAAAATGTAATTGTTTCATCTATATGATCTATTCCACCAGAATTTGTTGCTAATCTAGCATCAAATGATATCTCTCTTCTTCTTTCTGATAATATTGGTTTTAATATTGCACCAGTTCCGTTTCCACCATCAATAGTAACAGATATAACTTTTTTTATATCAAAATCTTGTGGATCTATTTGAACATCATTAACACTTCCTGTAATAACAGGTCTGAGTAAAGCGTTTGTTTTTGCAACTCCAGGATTTGATAATTCAATAGTAGGAGGTTTTATGACATCATAATTTTCACCACCATTTAATAAATCAACTCTTTCTAATGGTCCAAAAAATATTTTATCTTCTGATTTATAATTTCTTATTTCCACACCATTTATTAACATCCCAGTTGTACCTGGTGTTGTTTTTACGGATGATGAATTAGTTAAATTAGGGTTTAGTGAAAATTTCTTTAATAATTTTTGTGGTGCTATTTCTTGTTCAACAATTCCAACTAACGAAAATGTGTGTGTGCCTGAACCAGCTGGTAATGCTTCAAATTCCTCATAATCAGCTATAGGTATGAATGAACGTGATCTATATAAACGTATTTGGTTAGGATTACTTAAAACTTCAACAAAATACGATGCTTCTGGTAAATTTGGCAGTGATGTTCCTTGTGCAGTATAAAATATTTCATCACCTGTTATAAATGGGACTGGATTTGGAAAAGATAAAATATGATATTTTAAAGTATTTGGATCATAACCAGATTGTGGTAATTCATTACCTGCAATGGCATTAGGTAGGATTGACTTTGGTAAGGATGCGGTTATTTGATAAGACGGTAGTGAATTTGAAGCAACATAAAAATTTTGATTTGATTCATTATAGACATTGGTTACATCAGATGTAAGTATATTATTACCAAATTCAATATCTGCACTATTACTAAAAGCACGATTTATAACTCTTCTTAAATCATATTCTCTATTAGGATCGGGAAATAAAGTAATACCAGGTTCATTTTGTAAATTATTAATAGATATTGTTCCTGTTGGTTTATCAATATTACCTACTGTACCAGTTGCAATTTTTGTTTCTTCATTTCTAAATAAAATTTCAATATTATCACCTAATTTTAAACTGGATTTGTCAATATCTCTTGTAAATAAAACAATATTTGCACCAGATATACTTTCGATTTTAAATCTTGATGAAGTGTTATAAATCCATGAATTTGCAAAAATTTGTTTTTTGGTTTTATTCTCTATTGGATTAGTTATTTTTTCACCTACATTTCTTACACTTATTTTTTCACCTTCAGTCAATAACCTAATATCAGATGTTGGAACAAATCTTGAAAGAACCCCTGTCAATCTAATTTCGACTTTTTTACTTAAATCACCATTTTCATAACCAAAATAAAATTCATCTGATCTTATATCATCAGATGTTGATATATCATCTATAATATTTTCACATCCATAAAATTGATTGATTGATTTATCTTTATAGAAAATATTTGTGCTTATACCAGAGACTAATGTTCCTGTTTGACCAAAACCAACTGTAGAATCAACAGTAATAACCGATGAACCAACAGATACGTTACCAATTACTTTTGTTTTACCAGGTATATTAAATGTTCCTTCAATTAAATCAATATCATTAAATCCAACAAATAAAGCTATTTTATAGTATACTTTACCTGCTCTTGTTATAGGTTCTACTTCAGAAATTGATGCTCTTGTATCATTATCATTAGATTTAATTATAGTTTGACCAACTAAATTTGAAGGATTCCCAGATATTGCTTCTGCTAAAACTATCTCTCTTCTAATATATTCTGCAGATGATGGTTTTATTAAATATTGTTCTAAATCTACAATAGTTGGGGTTTCATTATATAAAATATTAAATAAAATTCTAAATGACTCTTCTGTTCCCTTTGATTGGTATAGAGATTTTGAATTTTTAATAAAATTACTTACATCTAAATTATTGACAAAATCTACGTTCTCTAAACCAGGTGTGAGTAATTTTTTTGTCTTTTTAAAAAATTCTTTAAGAAATAGTGCACTTAAATTAATAACGGTAGAGTCATCATCATGATTGATAGCTGATGAATCGGTAAATACTAATTCGGATGGGTTATTTTCAGCATGATAAGTTGTTATACCACTAAAACCACGAATACAACCTGTAAAACTATTAGTTGTAATACCTGTGTAAGTTATTACCTCATTTTCAATCTTAAAAAGACCATATTCATTCGGAAATCCTTTTGTGCTAACAACTTCTACTGTTGTTGCAGTTGTTGTAATGCCACTTGTTAATTTTGTCTCACCAATAACAACTTCTGGTGTTAAATTATCTAATTTAATATATTGATCTAGATTATCAGTAAGGTCAATCGGACCTCCCTGATATTCTTGGGAAATATAGTACTGTTTTAAAAAATCTACTGCCTTTGGACTTTCAGATAATAAAAATTCGGGTATTTGATTTTGAATTATCTGTTGGACTTTGACTCTCTTATCAATTCCAGTTGTTATCATATTATCCTCTTGTCAATGCTCCGTTTGAATAACTTGAAGTAACTTTATAACCAACACCAGATATCTGCTCACCAGACGTAATAGTGTCTTTAACCATATTTATGGCACTATCACCAACTGCAAATGAAAGATAT
>MDTG01200909.1_pt1 | contig 12433 bp, 10 predicted proteins | sample 811421 | NCBI WGS metagenome assembly MDTG01 (sample SAMN05326645, study PRJNA326480) | marine metagenome | isolation source: seawater | place: Pacific Ocean: South East | collected 2011
ATACTTTGAAGACGAGGCGGTAGGACCCGGTAAGGAGAGAGTCCTTATCAAGCAGCAAGGCGTCTGTTCGGCCGTCTTGGTTCGTTTGGAACGTTCCTATCGGACTGTACGCGTCTCCGTTGTCGCGGTAGAGCTCGATGTCGACTCCGGATGCGGGTCGGCCATGGTAATTGTCGAGAATATGGGTGCTGAGTTTTCCGCTCATTATTCGTAAAGAATATTAGGATACGATTGAGTGAAGCCGGTGCCAGCCGATGCGGGCGATCTGGGCGAGGCAGGCGAGACGCTCGGCCCTTGCCGAGGCTTGCAACCGTTGTTCGAGAATGGGGAGCGTCTCCGAGGCCTTGTGATCCGAAATGCAAAGAATGAATGGGTGCCCGAATGTTTCCCGATAGACGGAGAGGCGTTGACGGAGGGTATCGAAAGTCTCTTTCGGAAGCGCGGAGAATCCAGCCCGCGATTGCTCGGATTGCGAGAAGTCGGTGAGAGCCTCGAGTTCGTCCATTTTGGCTGCCAAGTCCGGGTGGGCGGCAATCAGCTGGGTTTGCTCTGCGGCCTCGGCTCCGAAGAGGACACTCTCGAACCGCGCCTGCAGGGCCTTCTTGCTGGGAAAAGGACGCGCTTTGACCGCGGCCTCCGCAACCCATGGCGAATGTTCGTAAAGCCGCCCCATAACGGAAATCCATTCGCTGTTGGATAATTGGTTGAGTTCCTCGATTGGGATATTTTGCGAGTTCATGGGGCGGAGATTCTAGGCTTTTGCGAAAAGGGGGGATCGGGAAGATTGAAAAGGACGATTCCAACGAAGACGAGAGAGACTCCAACGCTCTGAACGAAGGTGATCGTTTCCCCGAGGAAAATGGCCGACGATATTACGGCGACGGGCAGCTCGATAGAGGCAAGGGCTCCGGCGAAGCTACTGCCGACAATAGGAATTCCCTTCATGAGGGTGATGACGGGAAGCGTTTGCCCTAGAAAACCGAGAAGCAGCGCTAGACCGAGGAACGTGGGCCAGTCTATAGGTTGCTGGTTTCTCATAAAGGGGAATGCCAATAGCATGGCCCCGCTGCCGATGAAGCATGTGAATGAGATCGCGAAGGAACGAAACGTGGCGCTGGTGAAGGAGCTGAGGCGGGGCGTTAGGAGAAAGATGATCGCGTAGCAGGCCGAGGCGGCGAGGCCCGCGAAAATGGCTCCTGCGAACGCATTGCCTTCAAACGCCCCGAGGATATTGGTGGTGGCGCCGGCCCCGATTAGAAGAAGGCCGATGGAGAGGGCTTTCAGATAGCTAAAGCTTTGGACGCCGCGAAAAACGGTGTAACCGTAAACTTGGGGCAAATAGAGGAATAACAAGGTCGCTCCTATGGCGATGGGACCGAGGCTGAACGCCAGAAAGAGAAAGGTGCCAAGAGCGAGGCTAGCGATGCCGCAAAGCAGGAGGTCTCTCCATTGGCCGGGAGTTCGCGGCCTTTGCTTTCGGCCGAAGGATCGGGCGAAGCATATGAAGAATATGGAGGCGAAGAGGGTTTCGGCGAAGAATACCTGCTGGAAGGAAGCACCGACCGCGTAGGCCTTTTTGATGAGTACGCCATGAAATCCCCAGCAGGCGCCGGAAATAAGAACGAGGATGACGCCGAACGATCGGCTTGTATAGAGTTCGGTTTTCAACGGGATTGCTTATGATTCGAAGGCCTGATCTTCAGGCGTTCATTGCGGAAAACAGGTTACGATCATAAAGAGATCTTGATCACTCCGGTTGTCGACAGAATGCCAATTGCCTGGAGGGTTGGGAACTACTCCACCAGGCCCGACTTTGCGTGTTTCTTTGCAGAGAAGCATATTGCCCTCAGCGTCGATAATCTTACACACTTCCTCGCTCTTCAGGTGATAGTGCTTCTCTACGCAAGTATGCGGGGGGATGGTTATCCTAGCGATACTCAGATGTTGAAGGGAACTGTTCCGTGGAGAAAGAAACTCTTTGGCGATGGCGTTGCCCGGGGCAAGATAGTCCAGGCATTCGTCGATTTTGATGACGTTCATCTTTTGAAAGCCGAGTTTCGGACGCGTTCGGCCCGTTCTTTATGCTCGTTCATGAGCTCCGCTAGATCAATGTCGGTAAAAGACCCATCTTGGATGCGTACCGAGCCACCAACTACGAGGTCGGAAACTTGGCGCGGGTGGCAGATTAGAAGAGCGTCTACTGGATTCTCTGCGGCATTGGCGTAGAGATCCTCGACAGGGAAAAGGGCGAGATCTCCGCATTTACCGACAGAAAGCTCTCCAATATCATCGCGTCCCATCATTTGGCCGGCTCTCCAGGAACCGAGTTCGATGGCATCCAAGGCGCTCATCGCTTGGGCGCCGTATTTTACTCGCGCGAGGTACATGGCTTGGCGGAGTTCGCCGAGAATGTGGCCGGAGTCATTGGAGGCGCTGCCGTCGACTCCGATACCGACTTTAACGCCGCACTCGATTAATTCGGGTACCCGGCAAATGCCAGAGCCAAGTCGCATGTTGGCATTGGGACAGTGGGCTACCCCGATACCGTAATGAGAAAGCAGCGACAGCTCTTCGTCGGAGAAGTGGATGCCGTGGGCGAGCCAGACTTTGTCGTAATCCCAACCGCAGTCGAGCAGGTATGCTAGAGGACGAGCACCGAATTGCTCGATCGAGAATTCGTTCTCGGCGACGGTCTCGCCGCAATGCGTATGCAGCCCGACCCCGAATTTCTTGGCTAGTCTGGCGCTGGCTTCGAGAAGGGACTTCGTACAGGAAGTGGCAGCGCAGGGAGCCACGATAATTTGCCGATAGCTGCCGGGGGAGGCATCGTGCTGCGATTGGATAAGTGATTCCGTATCGGCCAGGATAGTGTCCTCGTCCTGCAAGGCCCAGTCGGAAATGAGGTCGGATTTCCGGTTCATGGAGCCGCGACTGGCATGGAAGCGGACCCCCATTTCGGAAGCGGCTTTGAATTGGTGGAGGGTCATGTCCTGGGAACCCTCGGTGAATACATAATGGTGATCGGCGATGGTGGTGGCCCCGCTCAACATGAGTTCCGCGATTCCGAGTTGGGTACAGACTTGAAGATCGTCCTCCCGAAAATGCTTCCAAAGCTTGTTCATCCCTTCCAGCCAGGGAAGTAAAGGTAGGTTGTTTCCGGGCGTGTAGGCCCGGGCCATATTTTGATAGAAATGATGGTGCGTGTTGACCAGTCCGGGGGTAGCGATCTTATGGCGGCCTGAAAGTCTGGGCGCCGCGGAAGCGCCTTCGGGAATTTCTCCGGTCCCCAGTCCTTTAATGAAGCCGTCTTCTATCCAGATCCAGGCGTTTTCCAAAACGGTTTGATCCGAATTGGCGGGAACAAGAAAGCTGATCTCTTCAATGAGGAGGGAATCGTCCATGGCTTAGCGGCTATTGCTTGGAGGGGAGATCTCTATGTTGGGAACGTCTTGCTCGGACTCTTTGTACACCTCCAAAGCGGCGATAGCGGGGTCTTCCCAAGTCAAGTAGCGACCATGCAATCGGAGACAGGAATCGAGAGCGTTGAGGACCCGCAGTATTGTGTCTTTGCGGGCGTTGTAGCCCATCGCTCCTAGTCGCCAAATTTTGCCATGCAGAGGACCGAAAGACGTGCCGATCTCAACCCCGAAGTGGAGGAGCATATCGCGACGAACGGCTTCTCCATCGACTTCTTTCGGTATGTAGACTCCGGTTACATTGCTCATCTTATTTTTTTGGTCGCCAAATAGCTCTAAGCCCAGGGCCTTCAATCCCGCGACCATAGCTCGGCTGCCGATTTCATGCCTGGCTATAGATTTATCAAGTCCTTCCTCCAAAACGCAACGGGCGCACTCGCGAGCACAATAAAGCATGCTGGTTGCCTCTGTATGGTGGTTGAGCCGTTCTGGAGACCAGTAGGCCATGATCATAGCTAGATCCAAATAATTGGACTGAATTCGACTACCCTCTCCAGGGACAAACCCAACGGGCTCAATGCCTTTTTCCACGTGCCAACGACTCTTGATGACTTCGGCTGCCCTGTCAGATATCGTTATGGGTCCAGAGCCGGATGGGCCTCCCAAGCACTTTTGAAGTCCGGCAGTGCAAATATCTATCTCCCAATCCTCAATATCTAGGACGTTTCCGGCAATAGAAGCGGTCGCGTCGACATAGCTCAGTACGCCGCGTTCGGCGCAGAGCTTACCGATTTCCTCAAGCGGCTGAAGCATAGTGGTAGAGGTGTCCCCTTGGCATATAGCTAGCACCTTCGGTTTATGCTCATCGAGGGCGGCTCCGATTTCCTCGGCGGTGTAGACTTCCCCCCATTCCTTGTGCAAGGGGATTACTTCGGCCCCACAGCGAGACGCGATTTCTGTGAGCAGGTGTCCGAATCTTCCAAATACAGGGACGAGCGTTTTGTCGCCTGGTTCGATAATGGAAACGAGGGCGCTTTCGATCGCGGCTCGGCTCGTGCCGTCAATAAGGAAAGTCCAGTGGTAGTTGGCTTGGAAAATCTCGCGATATAGAGCCATCACCTCATTCATGTATTCCGTCATTGCCGGATCGTATTGGCCAAGCAGATCGGCAGCCATGGCTCTTTGGACGCGGGGATCTGCGTTCACTGGACCAGGCCCCATCATAAGGCGTGGGGGAGGATTAACTTGCTTTAGTAAGGGATCGATAGGCATAGCGAAAATTCAGTACTCTTTGATGTAGGCGATAAGCTGATTGACTTGTGCCTCATTCACGATGGGTCCGTAGATGGGCATAGCGGAGGCATAACCCTTAGCGATCTTGGCATTGGGTGCGAGGATTGACTCGCGTAGGTAAGCCTCGTCTACTAAAATCTCAGTATTGTCTGCAAGCTCTCTCGTCTTCCCGAAGAGGCCAGAAAGATTGGGAGCTATTGAAATATTCGCCCCTTGGTGGCAGGCTACGCAGCCAAGCTGGCTGAAGACCGCTTTGCCCCCCTCTGCTGCTGGACTTAATTGAGAGGCTGAGGGTTGAGGTATAGATAGGATTGCTGCTATCGATGCGGTGGTAGCCACGAAGGTCCCAATAAGGACGGCGAGCCAGGGCTTAAAGCTATTGCGCTGGTTCATCATCAGTTTGACAATGATGAGAGCGGCGATGATGAGAGCGAGTATGAGAACATTTTGCTCAGAGCCATAAAGAATGGGGAAGTGAGCACTAAGCATCATGAAGATCACAGGGTATGTTATGTAGTGATTCGCCAACGACCTGAACTTCGCTGCTTTGCCAACATTGAGGCTGTGCTCTTCACCCTCTTGAAGGGCCTTCATTATTTTCTTTTGATTCGGTATGATGTGGAAAAACACGTTGGCCGTCATAAATGAACCCAAGGTCATTCCAACTTGGAGATAAACTGCTCTAGCGTTGAAAACAGTATCCAAAGCCGTGGTATAGGCGACGACCATTAAAAACCAAAAGATACCGCCGGCGGTAAGGTAGTTCCTTAGGGGGCTACGCCAATAGAGGTCGAATAGAAACCACCCCCCGAATATTCCGCCCAAGCTAATGAGAATGCCCGCGTATCCCGGCAGATCGGTTTTGGCTGGATCAAGAATGAGCGTATCCGCCCGAGTGAAAAAGTAGGTCACCAGTAAAGCGAAACCGGAAAGCCAGGTTGTGTAGCTTTGCCAATAGAACCAGTGAAGTGGCTTTGGTATGGCATTCGGACGTAATTGTCGTTTTTGAAGATGGAAGACGCCACCTCCGTGCAACATATCGAGGTAGCCTATCAGATCATCATCGTCGTCTCGTTTGAGAAGATTGATCTCCATCCATGTAAAAAGGAGCGAGTTTCCGATCCACATTATTGCTGCGACTACGTGGGTGTAGCGAAAAATGATATTGAAAAAATCTATCAATTCAGGGCTCATGTGACTTCTTCGCTGTAAGCAAAGTTAGGGTACAAGAGTTTTAGGGTTTGCTCTGGAGTCAATGGGCACTTGATTTCCTTTTTCTCGATAGGCGAATAGGAATGAATGGCATTTTTAACGGCAAAAAAGGCGGCCATTCCATACATAAACGGAGGCTCACCCACCGCTTTGCTCCCAAGCGGTCCACCGGGATTATCGGCATTTTCGAGAAAGCGAACGTCGATATCGTCGGGTAGAAAGTCGCCGTCAGGGCATTTGTAGGTTGATACAGTATTAGAAAGGAGTCGCCCTTTGTCAGAAAATTTTAGCTCCTCTATAGTAACCCAACCGACTCCCTGAGCGAGCCCACCCTCTACCTGTCCGAGGTCCACACTCGGAATGATACCTCTGCCAAGGTCATGGGTTAGGCGAGCGGAATCGATTTTGTACACGCCTCGAAGACAGTCTACGGTAGCCTCAATAATACAAGCTCCGTAGGTGTAGTAGTGAAATGGGCGGCCTTGGCCCTTCACTCCATCGAAGTGTATATTTGGAGGCGTGTAAAAACCATGAGCCATCAATGGAACTCGAGATAGGTAAGTCTTGGATACGAGCTCTCTCCAACTAAGACCTGTAATATGACCGTCCTTGAGAACCTCGGCGTTTTCGATAGAAATCGCGGATGGATCGCAACCAAAACTTTTGGCTGCTACCTCTCTCATCCCATCAATTATTTTGTTACAAGCTATCAAGGTAGCGTTGCCGTTTAGATCGGTCGTAGCGCTGGCGGCACTCGGAGAGATATTCGCGATACGTGAAGTGTTAGTGCTATTTGATTTGATAAGTGAGGCTGGTATACCAAAACTCCGAGAGCAGATTTCGATCATGTTTGAACTAACTCCTTGACCCATTTCGATACCGCCGGTGGTTACCGAGACACTCCCGTCTGTATAGACGTGAACAAGACTACTGCCTTGGTTGAGAAAGGTTTTGGTAAAGCTAATGCCGAAACAAACAGGCATAACGGCAAACCCTTTCTTTTTGAAACGATTTTCCGAGTTGAATTGTTCGACGCGGCTTTGTGTTTCCTCAAAATTGAATGCTATGGCTGCTTCATCCCAGCATCGCTTGAGCCTATTGTCTTCCAACTCCTGCCCGTAGTGGAATACGTAGTTCTTCCCCGCAAGGTTGATTTCCTGGAGTCTCCAGGTAGGTATCCCTATTTTTTTAGCGGCTTCATCAACCGCTACTTCGATTGGAAACATTCCCTGCGGTCCACCGAATCCTCGAAAAGCGGTGTTTGATGGCAAATGCGTTCGGCACGGCACTGCCGAAATTCTAACATTTGGAATAGCGTAGGCATTCGTTGAGTGAAGACAAGTCCGCTCTAGAATAGCATTGGAGAGGTCCATGAAAGCTCCAGAATTTTGGTAGTGAAAAACATCATATGAAAGTATTTTTCCTTTCGCATCCAAACCAATCTTGTAGTCTTGCTTGTAAGGATGGCGCTTGCCAGTCATCCGCATATCGTCTGCTCTATTGAGAACTACTTGGACAGGTCGCTTGAGTAGGTGACAAGCGAGAGCAGCGTGACAGGCCCAATGGGTAGCCTGATCTTCCTTGCCGCCGAATCCGCCTCCCAAGCGCTTTACATCGACCTCCACTTTGTGCATGGGTAAGTCCAAAACAGAGGCGACTTCTTTTTGAACCGCGGACGGACTTTGAGTAGAACAATAGACGAGAATTTGATTGTCTTCCCTGGGAATTGCCCGGGATCGGTTAGTTTCCAAGTACATGTGTTCTTGGCCTCCTAAGTCGATGCTACCTGATATGATGTGTTCACAATTCTTCCAAGCATCGTCCACTCGTCCTTTTTCGAAAACCCTTAACTCTTGAAGAATGTCGCCTTTTTTAAACGCCTCGCGAGGGCAAAGGACAGGATGAAGCTCTTCGATTTCTAGTTCGCAGGCTTTCACTCCCTCCCGAGCAGCTTCTACTGTTTCCGCAACAATGAAAACGATAGGTTGGCCATGGAAAGTCGTCTCTTCTATCGCCAAAAGCGGCTCGTCAGAGATTATTGGCCCTAACATGCCGTCTCCAGGAATGTCATCGTAAGTAAAAACTGAGACGACACCTGGAGTTTTAGTCGCTGCAGAAGTATCCAGCTTTTTGATAAAACCATGAGCGACCGGAGATCCGAGGAACGCACCGTGGAGCATTCCCGCTGGGGCTGGAATATCATCAACGTAGTTTGACTGACCTTTGACGTGAAGGGTACTATCGCAATGCTTCATTTCAGGCCCCCGCGCTACGTCCGGGCTACTCATGTTATCCGAAGCTCCACCTGCACTATCGCAATGCTTCATCGAATGCCCCCTCGTCGATTTTTTCGTGCATCATCATTTGGAAATGTACCCAAAGAAGTTGCCGAGCTAACAGTCGTTTGTAAGTTTCGTCTCCTCTAACGTCGCTTATTGGATCAAATTCACTTTGTGCAGAGTCTATTACCGGCTTGATGGCTTCGACAGTAAGTGGAAGTCCGATTAGCTTTTTAGATGTATCCGAAAGCACTAGCGGAGTCGCTGCCACGCCCCCTAGCGTAAGCGTGGCAGAGGCGATTAGACCATTTTCTTGTCGCAACATAGCTGCGGAATTGACAGTGGCTATGTCCAATACGCGTCTTTTGGATACTTTCTCCCAGTTTATGAACGTGCCCTTTTCTGGCTCCGGAAAACGGATTGATAACACTCGCTCCTCCGGCCTTTTCGCTAACATCTTATATCCAAGATAGAATTTCGACAAAGGTAGCCAGTGCTCGGAGTCTGGGCCGCTTATTAGGATTTCTGAGTTCATCGCCAAGAGCAGCGTAGTCATATCGGCTATTGGTGACGCATTGCAAATATTGCCTCCCAATGTGGCTCGTTCTCTGATTGGCCAACTGGCGATAGCGTCGTTGTAATCGTTGATTGATGGTATGTATTTTTTTATGATTGGATTCCGACCGAATGATTCAAATGATTCTCTAGCATCGATGAAAACGTATGAATTTTCATTACAAATGGGATTTACCGGTGTCATGTTGAGCAGCGATGCTCGCTGCTTTGGCAACTCTTCGCCTTTCTGCACGAACAGATCCGTGCCTCCTGCAATGAAGGGAGCCTTGAAGTTAGAGTCGATTTGCACAGGCGGAATTGCACTGAGGCGCGATGGAATATCTCGAAAATAAATTGGCAAAACTCCGGACTCGCATAACGCATCGATTCTTGGACGATCCACTATAAAGGACTTAAGCTCTTTGATGGCAGTACGACCGGCCGTTTTAATAGAGCGGTAACCTGTACATCGGCAAAGATTGCCTGAAATAGCATAGTCGACCCCAGAATCGTCGAGTGGAATTGATTCGTCCATTAGACCGGCGGTCATAGCCACGATAAAACCGGGCGTACAATATCCGCACTGAGTTCCTCCGCAATCAACCATTGCACTCTGAATTGGAGAGAGATCATCAAGATTAATACCTTCGATGCTAACCAGGTGTTTTCCATGAAGCTCTCCCATGGGCAGGAGACAGGATGTAACGGCTTTATAGCGAAGATCGTCTCCAACATGTTCTCCGAGAATTACAGAACAAGCTCCGCAATCTCCCTCTTTGCAGCCCTCTTTAGAGCCTGTTAAAGAACGATTCTGGCGAAGGTAGTCCAGGGCGACAAGATTTGGGGCCACTTCAGCTGATATTGTCTCGTTGTTGAGGATGAATGTAATTCGTTTATTTAGATTCATTACCGGGTTTTTGCGTTCGCAAAATTTGTGCAGCGACACTGACTGCTATCTCTTCGGGTGTATCACTGCCGATAGCGATTCCCACAGGGCAGGTGATGTTAGTTAGTTGGGCTCGATTAAAACCCCTATCTGTAAGGGTCTTATAAATACGATTTAGTTTTGGAGGAGCGCCCATGAGGCCAATGAAACGGAAGTCCATCTTCAAAGCAAACTCGAGAGCATCTACATCGGTTTGGTAAGAATGAGTCATTACGATTGCCGAGGTATGACGAGGAAATCGGACTATGGTCGGGGTCTCGTTCGGGTGACCTATATTTGATGTATCTATTCCTAAATCAGAAACCTCTAATCTTTGTTCAAGACGGGCGTCGAAAATCTTTACACTGTAACCTAACCAATTTAATTGTCTGGCTAGAGCCTGTCCACAGTGCCCAGCCCCGTATATTGCACAACGCTTGAGGTTCACTGAGCCCAATTCGAATTTCCAGCAATCTCCTTTTTGAATCAGTCTTTGATGAAAAAAGGAAGAGCCAACTTGATCAGTTAGCTCGATGCCTTGAGGGCTGATCTCTAAAACTGAAGGTATGTCTGAAGTTAAATTTAAAACAAATTGTTTTATTGTATCCAGGTCTTGGTTAGGGGAGAGTCGTATAATTATGTTTGTTTGCCCTCCACCACAAACCAAGCCGGACGATTGCTCTGAACCTAGAAAATGATCCACATCGACAAGCTTCGGTTCGTAACTGTCGTAAAAAAATGCAGGCCTTGCTCGTTCTTGAGCCCGAGCCTCCATGATCCCACCTCCTATGGTGCCAACAGTTCTCCCTTCTTCCAGAATTAGCATCTTTGCACCAGGAGTTCCCGGCGAGCCTTTTCGGCAGCGGGCGACAATTATCAATAGGACCATTCTTCCTGCGATTAGTTCACTACAAGCCTTTCCCCAGAAATCGGTGCATTGGTCCCTGCCAAACGAATGGGAAATTAGCGATCCGCTGTCTAGATTACCTTGAGGCTTCATAGATAATTTCTCCATTGACAACAGTCGACAAAACAAGGTCCTCAAAGCGTCCGCGTTCAGGAGCCTGTGCTATAACCGCTTCTAGCACACTCGCAGGGGTTGCATCCGGCTCATTTCCCCGCTTTGCCGTGCACTGGATACAATCTAGTCGTTTGCCCACAGATAAATTGCCTCGATGGTCACCGAAGCCGAGGATTCCTGCACCGGCCAGGGTGGATCTATACAGTGCTCTGATGTGGTGATTACCGCTTTTTCCGGCAGCACGATTCTGCCGTTCAAAAGAGTTAATGACATCGAACATACATAAATAGGGACCGCCTCCAATATCAGAGCCAAGTGCCCAGCGAATTCCCTCGTCTTCGGCTTTTTCAAAGTCAAATAAGCCTGATCCAAGGCCAAAGTCCTCTATGGGAGCGTTGGAGGTTGGACAGCTCGCGATCGCGGTGTCAGAGCTAGCAAGCATATCCCATTCATCCTGTTCAAAGTGTATAGAGTGGCCCATTATGGTTTTTGGTCCAAGCAAATCACAGCGAGCGTAGATTTCAGTGTAGGTGTGAATGTCTTCAAAACCCGGAATATTTTTGTAAAGATTGAGTGTGTGTTTTATTTCGTCAGTTGTCTCACACAGATGGGTCTGCATGAACAACCCGTTTTCCTTTGCCAGTCGGGCGCCCTCGGACATGAGATCGGGACTGGTAGTGGGAGCGAAGCGTGGGGTGACGCAGTAGCGATTTTCGTAGGCGTTGGCTCCGTCATGAATGGATTGAATCGCGTCTTCCGTCGATTGCTTCAGGTATTCGGGGCAGCTCATGTTCATGAGAACATTTCCGATGCGAAAGCCGTCAGGGGCGTGGCGCATTGCGGCTTCCAAAGCGGTGGAATGAATGGAACTGTAGCACAGTCCGCCAATCGTACCAGTAGAGATGATGCGCGACCAAAAGGAGGCGGCCTTTGTTTCGCAGTAGGCGGATTCGGAAAAGCGTGCTTCCTCGGGAAACGTGTGCGTTTCTAGCCATTCCAGTAGCGACGTCTTCGGCTTGTGGCGAACATCGTCCTGGACCCAATGAAAATGGATGTCGTAGAACGCGGGAAGAATAACGCCTTCCGATTTCGGAAACTCCTCTAGGCGCCAGCCGTTTTGTTGAGCGATGTCGCTGGCCTCTCCGACCTCTTCGATGGTCTTAACCCCACGCGCCGAACGGGCGACGATCAGCGCGTCGAAATAGTATTCGCACTCGGTGTCGCTTACGGGATTGAGCAAGGTGCCGCGCAGTATTATGAGTCCATCTTTTTCCCGCAAAGGTAGCATCTCCTACCCCAATAGCTATAACGGTGCCAAGTTCGATACGCCGCTATTCAGCGGAGTTTGATCGAAATTGAGCGCCCTTTTTTGCCTTGCCCCGCCCTTTGGGGTGGATTTTTGAGCAGAGCGGCGAACCGAAGAAGAAAAGTCGCGGCAGGCGCAAACGGCCTCACGTTTTCTTTTCCCCGATCAAGTCCCACAAGTTTCCATATAGATCTTCGAACACGACGACCTGTCCGAAGGCTTCATCGCGAGGTTCTTCCACGAAGCGTACGTTCTTTTTCCTGTAGCTCCGATAGACGTGCTGAAAATCGTCGGTACGCATAAACAAGAAAACCCGTCCGCCAGTCTGATTTCCGATGTATCGGGCCTGATTCTCGTTTTTAGCTTTTGCCAATAGCAAAGAGCAATTAGATCCTTCGGGGGCGATGCGTACCCATCGTTTGCCGC
>MDTG01111502.1_pt1 | contig 12432 bp, 11 predicted proteins | sample 811421 | NCBI WGS metagenome assembly MDTG01 (sample SAMN05326645, study PRJNA326480) | marine metagenome | isolation source: seawater | place: Pacific Ocean: South East | collected 2011
CAACTGCGCGCCGATGCTGTACTACAGAAGAAGCTCGCAACGCTTGCCAACGTTACGGTGATCAAGAGTGCGCTGACCACCGAGGTGTTGGGCGACGGCCAGAAGGTCAATGCGCTGGTTTACCGTGACCGCAACACTGACGAGCTGCACACAGTTGAGTTGGAAGGCATCTTCGTGCAGATCGGCTTGCTGCCCAACAGTGATTGGCTCAAGGGCGCCATTGAGTTGTCCCCCCGTGGCGAGATCATTGTCGATGCCAAAGGCCAGACCAACGTTGCCGGGGTATTTGCCGCGGGCGATGTGACGACTGTGCCGTACAAGCAGATTGTGATCGCCGTAGGCGAGGGCGCCAAGGCTTCGTTGAGTGCTTTCGATCACCTGATTCGCAGCGTCTGAATCGACGGCATTGTGTGAGCCAAAGCGGATAACCTCAACGGGTTATCCGCTTTTTTGTGCCTGCTTGTTTTGCAGCTGTACTGCTCATCCTTAATGTTGGCTGGCAGTCACACCCGCGGGTGTTTCATCCGCAGCATTTGAACCCGCTGCGCTCAGCTATTCTCATCTCTCGACCCGACGCTGCTGGCCTTCAAGGTCCGCGTCAGGCTTTGGGTTTAATTAAGATTATAGTCATAATATAAAAATCATATTATGCTTGTAATCTAAATGAGTGGATAGTGATTCCACCGGCTCAAACGTAGCCATCTCCATCTGAGGGCAAGGCAATGAATCAACCATCTGCAAAAGGCACGGCATTGATTACTGGGGCATCGTCAGGTATCGGCGCCACTTACGCGCAGCGCCTCGCCAAGCGCGGTTACGACCTGTTGCTGGTCGCCCGCGATCTTGAGCGCCTGCAAGCACTGGCATCCAAACTGAGTGAGGAGAGCGGTGTTCGGGTCGAGACGCTCAAGGCTGATCTGACCAACAGTGCAGATTTGCAGATTGTCGAGCAGCGCTTGCGCAGCGATAGCGCCATTAGCCTGTTGGTCAACAATGCTGGCGTGGCGGTCAATGGCACCTTGGCCGAGAGCTCGACTGAAAAAACTAATGCCCTGATTCAGCTGAACATCGTGGCCCTGACCCAACTCTCGGCGGCCGCTGCTTCTGCTTTTAGCGCTGCCGGTCGTGGCGCGATCATCAACATCGCCTCGGTTGTGGCATTGCTGCCCGAGATGTTCAACGCGGTCTACAGCGCCAGCAAAGCCTATGTGCTGAGCCTCACGCAAACGTTGCACGGCGAAGTTGGCAAGCATGGGGTGCAGGTTCAGGCCGTATTGCCAGGCGTGACCCGAACCGAAATCTGGGAGCGTTCGGGCATGGATGCATCAGCCTTGCCTCCCGAGATGATCATGGAAGTCGGTGAGATGGTCGATGCTGCGTTGGCAGGCTTTGATCAGGCTGAACTGGTGACCATTCCTTCGCTGCCCGATTCAGCCGACTGGCAGGCTCTTGTGGCAGCGCGCACCAAGCTCGGGCCGAACCTCTCGCGCAATCAGGCGGCGGCGCGATACAAATAATCCGCACCCGCAAAAAAGCCCCGGTCTGCGAAGTCCGGGGCTTTTTTGCGGCTGTAGTTTGGTCAACCTCAGCTGGCGGATTCAACCTGCTCGAGCAGTTGCTGGCGAACAGTTTTCAGCAGGTGCTGGGATAATTGCGGATCACTGACGCTACGCGCCAACACCAGAGCGCCGACCATGGCCGAGATCATCATGATGCTCTGCGCCTCAGCCTCTTCGGTATCCAAACTCCCTTCGATTGCTTGCAGGCGATCACGTACCACCTGATCAGTAATTTCGCTGGCCTGACCGCGCAGGCCCAATTCAGACGACATGGTGGGCAGCGGGCAGCCGTCGCCCGGATTGGCACAATGTGCGCTCGACAAGTAACGGCGAATAAACGTCGGCAGAGGCGCGTCATTGGCAAAAATCTCGTCGGTACTGGCCTTGAGCTGTTCGGCTGTGTGCGCCAAGGCCGTTTCGACCAGTTGATCCTTGGATTTGAAGTGCGCGTAGAACCCGCCATGAGTCAACCCAAGCGTCTTCATCAGCGGCTGCAAGCCGGTCGCACCAATGCCATCCCGACGAAACAGGCGTGCGGCCTCATCGATGATGCGCTGGTGGGTTTTGGCTTTGTGGTCTTCTGAATAACGCATGGGTTACCTCATTTAGCGCTTTGTATGCTGATTGACATCTTAGGCTATCGGCGTGCGCTTATATAGCCTTGCCGCTGCACCCAAGCAGGCATTGATCGCGGGCTGAAGCTTCTGAGCAAGGTGGTTTAATCGCGTTAGCTGGGGCTTCCCAGAATCATGCAGGTGGTTGAGCCCACTGCGTAAAGGCGGTCATCGACGTCATAAATGCGGCCTTCGGCGATTGCCGTGGAGCGACCGACGTGAACGATTCGGCCTTCGGCACGGATTGGCCCGACCTTGTCGGTCAATGCACGGATATAGCTGATCCGCAGGTCTGTGGTGGTATAGCCCTGGCCGCGTTGCAGGCGCGTATGAATGGCGCAACCCATGCACGAATCGAGCAGTGTTGCGGCATAACCGCCATGCACAATGCCGAGCGGGTTGTAGTGCTGAGCGCCGGGCGAACCCTGGAATACAAACAGCCCGGCCGACCACTCAATGGGAACGTAATCAAGCAAGTGGCCGAACGGCGGGCAGGGCAGTTGGCCCTCGCCAATCCCATCAAAGAACTCCTGTGGCGACAGTTCGCAGACCTGGGCAAGCGTCATGCTGCCGGGCTCTGCCAACTTGTTGCGGGCGGTTTGTTCGGCTAACAGCCAGCTGGCGAGTTTTTCATCACGGGTTTCAGTGGACATGACGCGGACCTCGGTGGGATTCGATCAAGTGGATTGAATTATTAAATTACATGTGTAATCTAAATGTTTAAATTATACCCATCATATAAATCGTGCAAGTCGATTGCCGGTTTCAAGTCAGCTCCCTCTCAGTAGGAACAACGCCATGCCGAATGCCGTTCAGCCTTCGCGTCAGCTTCTCGTGTTATTGATGGCGCTCACCGCGCTGGGGGAAGTCTCGACTCAGCTAATCATCCCAAGTCTTTCTGCCATCGAGTGGGTTCTCGCCGCCAAGCCCGGCAGCAGCTTGCTGGCACTGTCGGTGTTTGTTGCAGCCTTCGGTGCCGGGCAGTTGGTGCTTGGGCCGTTGTCGGACCGTTTGGGCAGGCGGCCAATCTTGCTCGCTGGGCTTCTGGTCTACTTGCTTGCGACTGGCTGGATGCTGCTGGCCTCGAGCATGCCTGAGTTTGTTAGCGCACGGGTCCTGCAAGGTCTGGGCGCCTGCTCGGCGCTAGTCATGGCGCGGGCCATTGTGCGCGATGTGTGGCAAGAAAAAGCCGGGCCGGCGCTGGCTGCAACGGTGATCGGCATGCTCTGCGCGATTGTTATTTCACCTGCATTGGGCGGCTTGTTGTACAGGCTTGGCGGCTGGCATGCGCCGATCCTGTTGGCGCTCGGATTTGCCACGCTGACTTTGCTGGTCGTGGTTGGCCGTTACCGCGAAAGCAATCCTCATCTTAATCCGCAAGCCGGCCGTATGCGTTCACTGGCTACTGACTATTTCGACTTGCTCAAGGCTCCGTCATTTCGCGCGCTGGCCCTGACCTTGGCTTTCACCTATGGCGCTATGTTCGCAGTTATCGCCGGCTCATCGGCTGTGTATATCGGCCTGCTGCACCTGAGCCCGAGCCAATACGGCATGACGCTCAGCGGTATTGTGCTGGCGCTGATTGCGGGCGCGCTGTTTACCCGCAGTTACATCACCCGTCTGGGGCCAAACAAGGTAGTCAGTATTGGCGTGACCTTGGTTGCCATTGGCGGGCTGGCGACACTGGCTACGTATCATCTGTTCGGCTTGTCGGTACTCGGTTTGTCGATTCCGCAGGTTCTGGTAACGCTGGGCGGCGGCATGGTATTGCCGGCCTCGGTGGCCGGCGCTGTCATTCCTAACGCCCATCGAGCAGGGCTGGCAGCGGGTTTTATGGGGTTCGCGCAAATGGCCGGAGCGACGTTGAGCGGGATCTTGCTCAGCGCCCTGCAAGATGGCAGCGCCTGGCCTATGGTTTTTCTCAATGGCAGTTTTGCGTTTATTGCCTGGGCCATTTTTCAAGGCCTGAATCGTCGACAGCTGGCCTTCGGGGCGGCGTTGCCCTGAGTTGGGTGAATGAGTTTGCGCGCAGTCGGGCGCGGCTGTTTTTGCGGCCAGGCACTGCGCCCCTGCCACTTTGCAGAGGAACGAGACATGAGTGAATCATTTGACGTGGTGATAATCGGTGGCGGGCCTGGCGGATATAACGCTGCCATTCGTGCCGGTCAGTTGGGGCTTAAAGTTGCCTGTGTCGAAGGCCGTGAAACCCTGGGCGGCACCTGCCTGAATGTCGGCTGCATGCCATCGAAGGCTTTGTTGCACGCATCCGAGTTGTATGAGGCCGCTGCCAGCGGCGAACTCAATAGCCTGGGCGTTGAGGTGCAGCCGAAGTTGAATCTTGAGCAAATGATGAAGCAAAAGGATGCCAGCGTCAGCGCGTTGACCAAGGGCATCGAGTTTCTGTTTCGCAAAAACAAGGCGCAGTGGATCAAGGGTTGGGGCCGTCTTGACGGCCCGGGCAAGGTATTGGTGGCCCATGCCGATGGCACTGAAACCATGTTGCAGGCACGCGATATTGTTTTGGCCAGTGGCTCCGAGCCGATGCCGTTGCCGGGTGTGACGATTGATAATAAGCGCATTCTCGACTCCACCGGCGCTCTGGCTTTGGCCGAAGTCCCCAAGCATCTGGTGGTGATTGGCGCCGGGGTGATTGGCTTGGAGCTGGGCTCGGTTTGGCGGCGGCTGGGGAGTGAGGTCACGGTGGTCGAATATCTCGACCGTATCTGTCCGGGACTCGATGATGAAACAGCCGGTGCGCTGAAACGTACGCTGGGTAAGCAAGGCATCAACTTCAAGCTCGGCAGTAAAGTCTTCAGCGCGCAGGCGTCAAGCGCGCGAGTTGAGTTAGCGCTGGAGCCCGCAACGGGTGGAGAGACAGAAACCCTTGCGGCCGATTACGTACTGGTCGCCATTGGCCGGCGTCCTTACACCGAGGGGCTGGGGCTGGAAACGGTGGGGATCACAACCGACAAGCGCGGCATGCTTGGCAACCAGCAGCATCGCAGCGAAGTACCCGGTATTTGGGTGATTGGTGATGTTACCTCCGGGCCGATGCTCGCGCACAAGGCTGAAGATGAGGCGATCGCCTGTATCGAGCGGATTGCCGGGCACGCTGCCGAGGTGAATTACGCGGTGATCCCGAGTGTGATTTACACCAAGCCCGAGGTCGCCAGCGTGGGCAGCAGCGAGCAGGCGTTGAAGGAGCAGGGACGTGCGTACAAGGTCGGCAAGTTCCCGTTTACCGCTAACAGCCGGGCCAAGATCAATTATGAGGCCGAAGGTTTTGTGAAGGTGTTGGCGGATGAGAAAACCGATCAGATTCTTGGCGTGCACATCATTGGGCCCAGTGCGGGCGAGTTGATTGGTGAGTACTGCGTAGCCATGGAGTTTGCCGCCAGCGCGGAGGATATCGCGCTGATTTGCCATCCGCATCCAACCCGTTCCGAAGCGCTTCGCCAGGCAGCCATGAGTGTCCATGGCTGGGCGATGCAGGGCTGAGGCAGTGTGGCCGCCAGAATGGTCTGGCGGCCACAGGTGCATTTACATGCCCATTGCTTTGGCGACACCGGCGCCGTAGGCCGGATCGGCCTTGCTGCAGTTGTCGATATGACGTTGCTTGATCGCCGCGGGCACGCCGTCCATGGCGCGAGCGGTGTTATCAAACAGTGCTTGCTGGCGCTCAGGGCTCATCAGGCGGAACAGCGCACCGGGCTGCTCAAAGTGGTCAACATCCACGCGGTGATCCCAGTTGGCGGCGTCGCCTTCAAGGACCAGTGGCGGCTCGGCAATGTCGCGCTGGTCTTCCCATTCGCCCATGCTGTTGGGGTAATAGGCGATGGTTGAGCCTTGGTTGCCATCTGTGCGCATAGCACCGTCGCGGTGATAGCTGTTGTGCGGGCAACGAGGTGCATTCACCGGAATGTGGTTGAAGTTGACGCCCAGCCGGTAGCGCTGTGCATCGCCATATGAAAACAGGCGCGCCTGAAGCATTTTGTCCGGCGAGAAACCAATGCCCGGCACAATATTGGCAGGCGAGAAGGCGGCTTGCTCAACCTCGGCGAAATGGTTTTCGGCGTTTTTGTTGAGTTCCAGCATGCCCACTTCAATCAGCGGATAGTCGGCATGCGGCCAGACCTTAGTCAGATCGAATGGGTTGTGTTTGTGGTGTCGGCCTTGCTCTTCGGTCATGACCTGAATGCTCATCTTCCACTTGGGGAAGTTGCCGGCTTCGATGCTCTCGTAGAGATCGCGCATGCTGCTTTCCCGATCCTTGCCGACGACCGTTTCAGCTTCGGCGTCAGTGAGGTTTTCAATGCCTTGCTGGCACTCGAAATGGAACTTGACCCACACCCGCTCGTTGGCAGCGTTAAGCATGCTGAATGTGTGGCTGCCGAAGCCGTGCATATGCCGAAAGGTTTTGGGAATGCCGCGATCACTCATGACAATCGTCACTTGATGCAGTGCTTCCGGTAACAGGGTCCAGAAGTCCCAGTTGCTGGTGGCATTGCGCATGCCGGTGCGCGGGTCGCGCTTGACCACGTGATTGAGGTCGGAGAAGCGCATTGGGTCACGGAAGAAAAACACCGGGGTGTTATTACCGACCAAGTCCCAGTTGCCTTCCTCGGTGTAGAACTTCACCGCGAAACCGCGAATATCGCGCTCGGCATCGGCTGCGCCACGCTCACCGGCTACGGTTGAGAAACGCAGGAATAGTGGGGTTTGCTTGCCGATCTGGTTGAACAGCTTGGCCCGGCAATACTGGCTGATGTCATGGGTGACAGTGAATGTGCCGTAAGCGCCAGAGCCTTTGGCGTGCATGCGGCGCTCGGGAATCACTTCGCGGTCGAAATGCGCCAGTTTCTCGATCAACCATATGTCTTGCAGTAATGCCGGGCCACGCGGGCCAGCGGTCTGAATATTCAGGTTGTCGACGACCGGTGCCCCAGTTGCGTGGGTCAGGTTCTTCTTGCTCATCAGGAATCTCCATGGACGTTGCACATTCACCGCCGAGTCCACTCAACGGTGTATTGAATTCATGCATCAACAATAGAGCGTAGTGCATCTTCGAAGGTTCAGACGGGCGCGCAACCATGCCACTTGCGGCGAAGCCTGCAATGACGCTTAAGGCCGGCAACTCGGGTGCCTCAAGGGTTGTGAAATTAATTGAGACTCATAGTTTGGATGCATTCTGTTATCAGGCAGCGACGCCGCAACAGAGGCGCGAATTTAGCCAATGGATTCACATCTTGGTGCTTCGGCAGGCTTTCTTGACGGTAATTTCATGAGTTTTTCACGTTTACAGTTCTATCGTTCTGGCTCTAAAACAGGAGCCACACATGCCGTTTCTCTCACGCAAGGTGATTCTCTCTGTCAGTGTCGCCGTGATCGCTGTCGCCGCCTTAACCACTGTCGGCCTGCAGCGCTATAAGCCGCTTGAACCGGTTACCGTAACCGAGCACCAGCAAATCTGGGCCACACCGGTCGATAAGGGTTTCAACCTTTATCAGATGACGCCCAACCTGTACCGCAGCGCATTGCCGACTGCCGACAACGTGCCCATGCTCCAGGCATTGAATGTTGGCACTGTAGTTACCTTCATCAAAGATGATGACAAAACGTGGATGGGCAACGCGCAGATGAGCCGCGTGAGCATCCCGCTGCACGCGGATCGGGTCACCGATGCTGACGTCATACGCGTGCTGCACGTGTTGCAGGATGCCGGCGAGAAAGGGCCGGTGTTGATGCATTGCAAGCACGGCCGTGATCGCACCGGTTTAATGGCTGCCATGTACCGCATGGTAATTCAGGGCTGGAGCAAAACCGAGGCCATCAGTGAGATGCGCACTGGCGGTTTTGGCGATCCTGAACGAATGGCTGATGCACTGGCGTATGTGCAGAACGCCGATGTCGAGGCGATCAAGCAGGCTTACGACTCCGGCAAATGCAGCACCTCACCACTGTCGACTTGCTACGCCAAGAACTGGCTGACCAGCGTATTTTCCTTGGCCAAGGTTGACGATTGAGTCGTCCGCTGGGCCCCGCTTGATACTCGCTCAATTGCCAACCCGTAGACGGCCTTTGTCCTGCGCAAAGGCCGTTTTTTGTACGCAGCGTTTATTGGCGAATGCCCAGTCGCTTGGCCAGCCGGTTCAGGTTGGCGCGATCCACGCCCAGTTCGCGTGCGGCGTCGGCCCATTTATGATTGTGGCGGCTCAACGCCTCGATGATCAGCGTGCGCTGATAGTTGTCCAGCGAGGTTTTCAGATCCTTGCCCGGCGGGCTCGAGACAACCGGCGCCAGTGCGGCAGGTGATTCAATTGCTGCCGCTGGCTGGTTCAGGCCAAGCTGGTCTTCCTCAATGCTGACCATGCGCGCACGCGGGGCATTATTGGCCAACGCTTTAAGCGCGGCGCGGTCGATCAGATGTTCCAGTTCACGCACATTGCCAGGCCAGTCGTAACCCAGCAGCGCGCGTTGGGCATCACTGCTCAGGCGCAAACTGCGCAAGCCCAGACGCGCACGGTTCTGTTCCAGGAAATAACCTGCCAGCATCAAAATATCCCGGCCGCGATCGCGCAACGCCGGGACTGGCAGCGGATACACGCTGAGGCGGTGATAGAGGTCGGCGCGGAAGCGTCCGGCGCGCACCTCGCAGGCGAGGTCGCGGTTGGTCGCCGCAATAATTCGCACATCAACATGCAGTTCGCGGTCAGAGCCGACGCGTTGCAACTGCCCGCTTTGCAACACCCGCAGCAACTTGGCTTGCGTTGCCAGTGGCAGCTCGCCGACTTCATCGAGAAACAGGCTGCCGCCATCGGCCAGTTCAAACTTGCCCTGGCGCTCGCTCATGGCGCCGGTGAATGAGCCTTTCACGTGACCAAACAACTCACTCTCAACCAGCAGGTCGGGCAGGGCGGCGCAATTGATCCGAATCAGCGGTTTGCGCAGGCGCGCGGATTGCGCGTGAATGGCTTCGGCGACCAGCTCCTTACCGACCCCGGTTTCGCCGGTGATCAGCACGGTGAGCGGGCTGTTAGCGATCAGTTGAATCTCGTGCAGCAGTTGTTTGTGCGCCGCGCTTTGGCCGATCAGTTCTTGTGGCTGATGTTGGCCGGCCGCCTGTTTATAGCTCTCGGCCAGATGGCGCTGGTCTTCAACACTGCGTGCCAGTTGCTTGATGCGTTCGCTGGCCATGACGCTGGCGGCGGCTAGACTGGCAAAGGCTTGCAGGCTGTCGAGATCGACGCTGCCAAAGCGTGTCGGGTCCAGCGAGTCTAGGGTCAGCAGCCCCCACGTCTCGCCGCTTACTTGTAATGGGCAGCCGAGACAATCGTGAACCTGTAAATGGCCACGATGCCCGTCAACCAAGCCGTCATAAGGGTCTGGCAGGTCGCAGTCCGAGGCAAAACGGGTAGGGCCCGGATTCTCCAATAACGCGTGCAGGCGCGGGTGTTCGTCGACTTTGAAGCGGCGTCCGAGGGTATCGGTGCTCAAGCCTTCAACGGCGAGCGGGATCAGTGTTTCGCCTTCGAGTTTGAGCAGTGCAACGGCGTCGCATGGCAGCACCTCGCGCAAGGCATGCAGCAGCCGGCGATAGCGTTCCTCGTCGCTTAAATCACGCGAAAGGTCGGCGACCAAGGGAACGAGAGCGTGTAAAAGTGGATTGGTCATAATGACTCTTGTGAGTCTTAAAGACTTCAAATGTTTATTGTCATAATGACTCGCTATTTTTGCAAGTCATTGAATTTATTTGATTTATAAACTGGCACGAAGATTGACTGTTAATACGTGGGAGCACGCTATCACGCAATTTCGACTGTAGAAGCGTTGCTCATCGTACCCCTGATATTTCTGACTTGCGAGAACACTGATGATGACTCCACAGCAGCGCGCGATTATCAAATCCACTGTGCCATTGCTCGAAACCGGTGGCGAGGCACTCACCCGGCATTTCTATCAATTGATGTTCAGTGAATACCCGCAAGTGCGTGTGCTGTTCAATCAGGCGCATCAGGCCAGTGGTGATCAGCAGCGTGCTTTGGCCAACGCGGTCTTGATGTATGCCAAGCACCTCGATCACCTTGAGGCGCTCGGTCCGTTGGTCAACCAAATCGTTAACAAGCACGTGGCGTTGCAGATTCTGCCTGAGCATTACCCGATTGTTGGCACCTGCCTGTTGCGCGCCATTCGCGAAGTGCTCGGCGAAGAGATCGCCACGGATGAGGTCATCGAGGCGTGGGGATTGGCTTACGGCATGCTTGCCGACATCCTGATCGGTGCTGAAGAAAGCGCGTATCAAGCCAACGAACAAGCTGAAGGCGGTTGGCGCGGCGCTCGCACCTTCACCCTGGCGCGCAAGGTTGCTGAATGCGAAGAGATCGTCTCGCTGTACTTTGTGCCAGCTGACGGCGGTGCAGTCGTTGCTTACCAGCCGGGCCAGTACATCGGCATGAAGCTTGAAATCGACGGTGAAGAAGTGCGCCGCAATTACTCGCTATCCGCCCTGAGTGACGGCAAGCAGTACCGCATCAGTGTTAAGCGCGAGGCGCAGGGGCGTGTTTCTAACTACCTGCATGACACCTTGCAGGTGGGCGACAGCATCGAGTTGTTTGCGCCAGCCGGTGATTTTGTCTTGCAACCGTCTTCACGGCCAATTGCCCTGATTACAGCCGGTGTGGGGATTACGCCTGCAGTGGCCATGGTTGAGGCGGCGAAAAACAGCGGTCGGCCCATTCACTTCATTCACTGCGCGCGTAATGGCAGCGTGCATGCGTTCAAAGACTGGATTGAGTCGGTGACAACCGCTCACCCGCAGGTCCGTTACTACGTGAGCTACAGCGAGCCGCAAGCGGCCGATGAATGTGACGCCAGCGGCTTTCTGACACGTGAATGCCTGGGAAATTGGTTGCCGCAAGATCGTAACATCGATGCCTATTTCCTCGGCCCCAAGCCTTTTATGGCAATGGTTAAGCGCCATCTGAGTGAGCTGGGCGTGCCCACCGGGCAGTGCCACTACGAGTTCTTCGGGCCTGCCAGCGCGCTCGACGCGTAAAAGCCAACCAAGGGCGGCTTATCTCCGCCCTTGGTTGAGGCTACAGCTTTTCCTGTATGAGTGATTACTGGGTTAAGTGAGGTTAGACATGTTCATTCAATCGGCTGCGTCATGGTCACTGCATAAGCTGAGCTCGATACTGCTCGGCTTGGGCGTGCTGATGCTGGTGATCGGTGTGGTAGCTGCATACCGGTTTGATCATTTACTCGCAATAGGGCCGCTCATCGCAGCGCACACGATGACGATTCTGGGGCCTGCATTACTCAAAATCGGCTATGTCATGCGCCTGTTGGCTGCCAATCAGGCAAAAGCGGTGTATCAGTTGGCCTGATAATACCGGGCGCTTGGTTTTCGCCGATGTGCATAACCGACTGGGCACAATCTGTGCGTGATGCGTGCGTTCGAATTTTCCGACATTGCACAGCGACAACGGTCAGACGCGCGCAGTGCATGATACTTAGAGTGTGTGAGGATGTCCCGCGACTTGGGAAAACTAGGAAGCTTTTAGCGTCTGCGCCCCTACGGGAATGTGTTGGGGTTGAAGCTATGTCTAATCTTGCCTAGTTGATGTTTTGTTGCTGCTGGCGATCATGGAAACAATGCAGTTTGTGAGCGTTTGGGTTAAATGCTGCTCAGTACTTTCCATCTGTCGCCACTGTGATTGGCCGTAAAGCATTCCGATGGCTGCATTGGTGATCAGGTCGATCTCACCGCTGAGGTTTTCTTTCTCGGCGTAACCTTCAGTGATTATTCTCTTTAATAGAGACCAGTAGGCATTCTTCAGTTTGTCGGCTTGGAGCCTGTGTTCTTCGTTGAGATTAACAAACTCACGGGTTATCAGGATCAGTCGGTGTTTCTCATGCAGATTAAACGTGACGAAGGCTTGGACAAAGCGGTGGACGCGCGCGGCAGTGGTACTAGCGCCCCTCATCCGACGTTTGGTATCTGCCAATAAGTCCGACAGAGCGGCTTCGATAAGCTCAAACAGCAAGCCTTGTTTATTATCGATGTGATGATAGATGGACCCGGCATGCAGCCCCACGTGGCCTGCCAGATCGCGCAAGCTGATTGCCTGAAAGCCACGAGTTGCGAAAAGTTCGATTGCGGCGTCTATCAGGCAGTCGCGAGTGCTAAATGTAGGTTTGGTTGCTGCGATCGCTGCAAGCATGGTGGGTCCAGTAATGGGAAATTGAGCGTTAAGTTAGTG
>MDTG01190137.1_pt1 | contig 12432 bp, 3 predicted proteins | sample 811421 | NCBI WGS metagenome assembly MDTG01 (sample SAMN05326645, study PRJNA326480) | marine metagenome | isolation source: seawater | place: Pacific Ocean: South East | collected 2011
GATTACTTTAAAAGATATGAAGATAAAAATTATATTAACTATTCTTCTTTAGGCAACATTTTTAAATATCTAGATAATATAATGACAAGCTTGATTAAAGACATAATTCCGAGTAAAACGTCTTTTGATGGATTTAATTTAGTTTATGAATCACATGTACTTGAAAGGCATAAATATGAATATAAAAACAGTGATTCAAGAATCTCTATTAATAAAGATAGTATTAGAAATAATCAGTATAACGTTAGCAGAGAGATGAGTTTTTCATCTATTTTGGAGATATAAAATAATGTCAATTAATATTAATTCAAATATTTGTTTTGTTGAAAAAAAACCAGGAGATATATTGTTTTTTAATGAAACATCAAAAGATTTTGCTAGCATAAGCGATAATTTTGATGTTTTTACAAAAACTAATACTTTTGTTGATGGTGTTGGTGAAGCTACTATTATGCCTGGTTTAATGCCGAGGTTTGGTCACAATGATTTAGTGAACAGTGACTTTTATGATGTAAAATCTTTTAGAAATGATCATTTTTCTCATGCTTTAGTTACACTAGACTTTTTTGAAGAAATAGTTGGCGACGATTATGATTTGAGATTTACAGATTGTAGTGGCAATATTATTAGATTTGTTTTTAAAACAACACAAACTAACACAATTTTAGATGAACACAATAGAATAATAATAGACATTAGCAAAACCAATAATTTTTTAGATTATGCATCTAGAATAAAAATTGCTTATGATAATTATTTGTTTTCTAATTCTATTACAGACCACAAAATTAAATTGTTTACTAATAGCGGTGTATTATATGTAAAACAGAATAAACCTGGAACTTTTGGCGGTGTACATGTTAATGCAGGTAATTCTATTAATGTAACTGACTATACATCTATATTTTTAAAGAAAAATTTTGACTTTGAAATAGATTACAAACCTTTTAATGAATCTATTAAAATAATTAAAACAGTCAGAAATAATCCTAAAATTTTCAATAAAACATTAGGTATTAACAACTTAGACTATGATGAAGAAATTTATTTTGATGATGGCATGACAAAATTTAGTGCAGATTTTTATTTTGAAAGTCCAGACAAGATTAAGTATAGTTATAGCTACAATTCAAAAGAAATCAATTCTTTGAGTACGACTATTAATCCTTTTGATACTTTAGCTGTTATAGAAGGCAAAATTACAACAGAACAAGTTTTAGTAGGTATTAAAGGTGATATTGTTTCTAACGGAAAAGATGTTAGAAACAGATCAAATAACATTACATTTAAAACAAATCTATCTATGGATGATAGTTTCTCTCTAAATAAAGACTCAGATCAGCTTAATTTATACGGCACAGAAGCTTTTTGTGACGAAGGCTTCGATGATTTAGTAACAGTTAGAAAAGATCCTGTTACATCTGATTATTTTTATGATCAGGTTACAGTAAACAATATAATAAGAAATAGACTAGTATTATCTCCAACCCCTGTTCCAGTTACTACGTTGTCTAATAACGAGTTATTTTTTTTAGATGATAGAGAAAGAACAAATAGTCCAGTTGACATACCTTTTTACGATATATCAAATGACAACTTAAATTCTATGAAAGATACTGATGACAGTAAACATGTAAAAAATCTATATATAATTTCAACGTTAGGAAGAGATAGAGATAGATCAATTACAAATCAATCAAACTCTTTTGCTTATGACTGGGAAATTGAATAATGGCTAAAAAAAGAATAAAAAAAATAGATATTCCTCCTCAAAACGCTACAGGCACAACTACTAAAAGTGGAGTACTGTCAAATAGCTTTAAAAAGCAATTAAATCAAAAATCTTTCTTGCCAGGTGGAATTCCTGAAACTTATGATATGAATTCTTCAAGCAAACTAATTTTTGATGATAGTCTTACTTGTGTTTTTAAGCAAAATGCCAATACAAATACTGTTTTAGGTATTCCTTTAATTTTACCTGACTCAAATCTGTCAACAATAAATCTTCGAGACGAATACATTATTGATACAAACGTTGAAGACGCTAGAAATATTGATGTTGATTCAAAAATAGGAAATGAAGGTAATATACAGCTATTACTATCAAATGCAGGAATTTATGACAAACCTAACACTATTGGTTTTGATAATTTTACAAAAACACATGATATTAGTCAAGATAGTTTAGATAGATTTTTAGAAGAAAAAACAATTTCAGACGATTACAAACCTTATGTCGAAGATTTTGGTTATTTTAAAGATAAAAATAACAATTTTTCAAATCAAAGTTTAAGTAAAAATACTCAAAAAATTAAAAATAAAGAACAAATAAAAATATCACTAGACTTTACAAATAAAAATCCTTATTTTATTAATACAGCAATAAGCCATAATACAGGCGCTGGTAATAATGATGCTGTAAGTTATCCTGATGCTATGAGATTTTATATAGGCGAACCTTCAACAGACGATCCTGATTCTGGTACTAATGACTTGTCTGGTTTTCAAGTAACAAAACATTATACGCCTACAGCATATTTTAATCACACAGATAGTGAATGGGAGTATATTGATACAAATCACTTTAACATAAATGGAATGTCTTTAAGCGAGAATGTATTTCCTGTTAATTTTATTTCTGAAGATAATTTAGATATGGTTGCAAAAGTTAATGATATACAAGAAAACTTATTAACTCGACCTATATGTGTGAGTCCGGCTTATAGAGTTGATAAAGCTTTTAGCACATCTGATAGTTGGTTCCCAACAGGTACATATTTTCCGGAAGACGTGCCGATATTTGCTAACTACTCAAATGCTTTAACGCCTTCAGACTCCTATGGTTTTCCTAATAAATATAATTGGCAACCGCATAATAATCATTTACTACAAATGTCAAATTATATTGACAAAGACTTTATTGTTGAAAAAGTAATAATAAAAACAAAAATAACAGCAAACTTTAATGCTGCGATTAAAGAACAAATGTTTCCAAATAATCACTCAGGAATTCCTAACTTAAACACAAAACAAGACAAAAACTTTTGGAAAAACTGGAATGTATGGGATTCACCTAGTAATAGACTTAATTACGATGCTTTAGGCATATCTTTTTTCCTTCTTAATAATAGGAAAAACAACTTTTTTAGCCATAAAGAATCAGTTATTAACTCTTCTAATTATTATTTTGAAAAGTCTGATGCAAGTCAAACTGGAGACTTAAACAGTTATTTAGGCAATGTTTTTAATAATCAGGCACAAATTAGAACTGAAGCTCCTTCGAATGAAATTATACAAATTAAATCAAAAAACGACGATTTTTATTCAATAGACTCATCTATAGACAATAAAATTAATTTTAAAAAGCAAAATAAGTTTATTAAGTTTAGCAATAACTTTGGAGCTGGTGCTCCTACAATTAAAACTGAAAATGTTTTGGATGTGTGGCAAAACGGATTTGATGGATCAGAAGGAAGCATATTTAAATATATTTATGATGCTTACCCTAACATTCAAGATGCAATTTATCAAGACAACAGTAATAGAGAATTAATCTGTATATCTTCAGCATTAATTACAAAAAGAGGAAACTCTCCTGAAGCTTATACATTTGGTACTTCTTCTTCTATAGATAAAGAAATTACATTAGATACACCAGGTGCAACAAATCAAGATAACTTTCAATATCAGTATAACAATCTAGATATTGAAATAGAAACAGATATAAAAACTTATCATACTAATACATACACAGACGAGTCTCAATATCATGTATTAAGTAATCAAGATGAAAACATAGTTAAAGTTGAAGGAGAATTTTCTACTTTAAACTTTACTTTTGACTTATCACCAATTGTTAATAATATTGACAATAATTTAATAACTAGTGGCAGTAATTATGACTTTAATGTTAACAACTTTACAACTTTTCTTAAGGATTATCATTTAGTTTATAGATACATAAAAGATAGCGCAAAAGATGTTGCATTTTATTTTGACGAAGACCCGGGCATTGCAGCTACAGCTGAACTTCTTGGTGGAAGTATCCTTTTGACACAAAATACGACCGGAATATCAAAAAACGGTGATGAGGTTGAAATAGATTTAGTTGCTCCTGGCGATTTGCCGGCTGGACCAGAAGTGACTGTGACTTCATCGGTAACAGTTGATGGTGATGGTGATACATCTAATAAAGTATTGTTTACAGTAAAAAATGACAGTGGCAATAATGGCAATCATGCGAATGCAAGTTTACAGGAGCAGAATTCTGATATTATTATACTTACAAAAGATAACTTAGGCGAAACTAATGATACTATAGAAATAATAAACGCGCCAGCAGAAGCTTCTGGCGAAGGAAGGCCAGCTGTAACATTTGGAAAGTCAGGTAGCGTTTACAGTATAACTATAACTCCAGACAGTGGTAGTGGTGATCAAACAATTAATCATGAAACATTGGTTCATGCAATTAATAATGGATTATCTCTAAATAATAGCATAGTTATTAAAAACTATGATCCGTCTAATAATGCAGATTACTCCGCTGTACTTGAAAAACAGAGTCACGCTCTTCAAGCTGTAGTTGATTATTCTTCTAGCTTTGCAAATGGAGAAGATGCAAGAAACTCTCGTAGTGTAACAGATCACCAACTTATAGAAATTATAAATAATGGTAGCACAGCTGATGTTGTAGTTACTAATAATATTGCTTTTTCGTTTACATCATCTGGTGGTGATGGGTCGGCTATTATTAACGAAATAGTTAATTTTTCAGGAGGTATAGATCCAGATATTTTTAGTTATCAAAATACGCCAAGAGATTTTGGCAATGGTGGGCTAATAACTAACTGGAACATAGTCGATTCAGAAAAAATAAGTCAGATAATACAGCAAGAAATTAGCAATGCAGGTACGGATGAACTTAATAATCAAGAAGCAAAAAGTTTTTGTTTAAATGTTTTTATAGATTTATTTTTTAGAAAAATATTTCCTAATGCACAAAATAGTAGTCAGGAGATCGTTGATTCGTTTTTTGAACCAAACCTAGTTATTTTACCAACTTCAACAAATAAATTAAAATTTAAATTTAAGTCAAATACAAAAAATTATCTAACATCAGACACTGCAATATTTGATCAAGCTGGTGGATTTAATATTTTAACTGATTACAATGTCACAGTAGGATCTGCTGATCAGCTTGCGCCAAGAAATAAAAGAATTTTTAACAACATCTTAGAAGGAAAATTTGAGTATAACGGTAATATTTTAAAAAAGTTTTCAGAAAGAATTATTGACAAAGTTGCTATTGAAGAAGTTAAAGTAAAAAATATTAATGCGACAAATCCACAGACTGAAGTCTTAAACAGTGAAACATTTGATTTTGAGAATATTATAAAATATAAGTTTTTTGATAGAGAATTTAATATTAATGACGGTGTTAATAAATCAAATTACCTTCTAAAACCTTCAGATGAAGTTATTATTGGTGCAAGTGTTACTGGTAACGGTGACTTAATGCCATTTTTTGTTGAAATGCATGATAGTTTAGATATAACTTTAATAGGAGAATATGTAGAAAATAAAAAAAGAAATATATCTAATCAAACAAGAGCAGTTAAAAAAGTTGTAGAAACTATAAATAAAAGAGAATTAGTAGAAAAAGATTTTACATACAATAAAGATTTGTTTATAAACAAGCAATCATTAGTCAAAACAGACTTAAATACATCAAACAAAATCATATTAGACAAAAAAAGCCTTGTAAATAATGGCTTTGTTATTTTGACGCAGGATCATCCATTAACTTTTTTAAATAGTCTCGAAAGAAACAGTAATATTAAAAGAAAAAATTATTTTTACGATAGCGTTTGGCCAAACTTTTTTAGTTACGTAAGCCTTAAAAACAAAAAGCTCAAATCAGAATTTGTTAGTCAAAGAGGTGGTTTTGATGTTTCGTTTTATTTAACATCGTCTAAGACTTCTAGTAACTTTGTAGATAATGAACAAAAAGATCATGTGCTTTTTTACGATGAAGTCGATTTTTATACTGATGTTTTAGTTAATTCATCAGCGCAATTGTATAGATCAGTATCTAACAATATAGATTCTAGTATTTCACAATCAAGTTACGTTAATAAAAATGCCCCTTTCGAAAACGTAGTAGTTTCTCCTAGTAATAGATTACAAGATAAATTTAATGTATTGATAGATGAAGCATCTTATAGTTCAAACAATAGTATTTCAATTAATACGTTAGGAAATACAAACAATGGAGTTCCTTTATGGGAATACGCAATATTTGATTTGAGTAATGGGTCGCATCAGAGAAGCTCACTAAAAATTAATAATTCAACAAACTATAATTTTTTAAAATATGATAATCAAATAGAAGAAGACTTGAGCAGACAATTGTTTACACAAACTAATTTTGCTTTACAACAAATAAATTCTCAAACTTGTTTAGTTGTCTTAGAAGATCAAGCAAACGATGATCTTCTTGTATACTTTAAATCTCTCTATGCCGACAACTTTAGTGAAGACTTTCTAGAAATTGCAAGTAATAACAATAATTTATTATTTTCAGAAAATAAAATCGCAGTTAGAATTGAAAATCATGGAATATTAAACTTTCAAATTTACTATGGCACTGACGGTGTTGCTAGTTTTAATAAAAACCTGTTTTTGTCTGGAGATTATTCGAACAATAAATCTGTTTTTGTTTGCTTTTTAGACGGTCATGAAGAGCCATCTATTATTGAAAACCGAATAACAGAAAACAGAGGCTCTGACTTTGGAGGCGACGGATCAGGTTTAGAATTCACACCTTCGAGTTTTTTAATGAGTGCAGCAACCAAATCAATTAAAGACAATGCAATTTCGAAAATACAATCGTTAAGTGGCGAAACACTAAATAATGCAACAACATTATATACTACTAACTTTGAAACTGATTTATCATCAATAAACCTAGCGACTCACCAAGTGTCAGTTGGATTTTTATCTATACCTAACGCACCAAATATACCTCATCTAAGACCAATAAGCGATATTTTTGATAATATATTTAGCATTTGCATTCCTAGGTTTAAACTTAAAAACCCGAAAACATTAACAAATAATCCTGTTTACTTATATGATATTCAAGACGAAAAGAAGCCTTTATTAAACGTCTTGACACAAAATAATTACCAGAATTATTTAGACTATGACTTTTTTGAAGATGACGGTGTATACTTTAATATCGCAAAAAATGAAATTAATTTAAAAGCAGATTTGTCTTTGCAAATAAAAAGAAATGAAAAAATATATGCTGCTAACTGCTTTTATTATGAAAGCAAAGATGTTAACGGAAATATTAAAAACATGGTTAAGACAGATGTAGTTATGTTATTTAAGTATAGAGATATTAAAACTAATTTGATTATGCCATACATAGAGATTTTAGGTTTTAAAACACAAAATAGTGTAACTAAAACTTTAAAAGTTTTTGAAGATGACAGCGCGTTTTTGCCAAGTACAGGGTTTATAAGAGTCTATGAAGAAAATATTTTAAAAGCTTTTAAAAGTTTGTCATTAATTAATGAATCAGATGTGCCTTACTTTGAAATAGATTTAGAAAAAATATACAAAAACAATATTGCTACAATAGGACAAAACAACATTACAGGTGGTAGTGTTTTATTTAAAGTAAAAAAATCAAAATATGAAATTGAAGATAGCTATCAGCACGAAGAGTGGTTTAGCATAGATGATAGAGACAAAGCAATTAATAATCTCATATACGGTTTTAATTCAAAAAATAACGACTTTACACATAAAAAGTTGGATGGTTATAAATACGGAATACTAGAAAGTCAAAGAACAACTCAGAAATATAGATTTAGTGCATATAACTTTGGTCAATTTGCTGACTTTATTAGTTATTCAACAAATACTGCTTTTATTAATGAACAAAATATAGTAGAATATCCAGTAATAAAAACATTTTATGATTCTTATTTTCAAGTAATTAGTGATAACGAGACAGATAACAATACTGAGAGCTTCAATAAAAATATATACGCACAAAGTAATTTTCCATATATAGAAAATAAGGATAATTCTTTGTCACAATTAAATTCAAACAATGTAAACTTTAGTCGAATTCCTGAAGAATACATATTTTAAAGTTTAATATTAGAAGGAAAAAACAATGTCGGGTATTTTAGATCGAAAATCAAGAATTATTGACTATAAACTTACAGAAAACGGAAGATCTCAAATACAAAATGGCGACATCAGATTTGAATATGCGACTGTAAGTGACAAGTCAATAATTTATGAAAAAGACTATGATAAAACTCTAAACAGTAGATTTGATATATCTTCTACAAAAAACTATATTCCTTTTGAAGTTGATACAAAACATGCATCAAATATTAATAGCGAGTTTAATCTAGATGATACTTTTACAAAATCAAATGGTAATATATTAAATGAAGCTCAAAAGGCAACAGCAGATAATCCTAATATAACTTTTCAAGATGCATCGCAAGTCTTTATTGAAAAAACTTGTTTAGGCACTTCATTGTCGAATTTAAAGATTATAACAGATAAGTTGTCTCTGAAAAGTAGCGGATTAAACTTTGTTGATAAGACTGTAAACAATCTTGACTTTAATTTTATAGGTCGACAACAAATATTAGACTATCCAACAATCAAGTCTTATTTAATAAATGAAAGCAACTTACCTACTATTATATTTGATAGAAGATTTGAAGACAAAACAAGTTTTAAAAAATTAATACCTGTTGATAGTCAAGGAAATAGAATATATCAAGAAGACAACTTTAAAGGTCTTGAAAATTTTGAGCAAGATTTAGATATTTCTGTAATATTTAAGAACTTTAACAAGAAAATTAATTACGAAGAACTGTCAAGCAAAAAAGAACTTTTACTTAAAGTTATAAACATGATTGAAAAAGATAGTAGTATTATTAAAAGAGAGTATGAAATTAATAATGTTTCAGAAAATGACAATTATGTTTTTAATTTATATGAGCTTAACGAAAACGATGACTCTATTTCAAAACTAGCAATTATTTATCTGGACGACTTATATGATAAAGAAAATTCTGTTAGTAAAAAAGTTTATTTAGTTGGAAAAATAATTCAAACAAAAAATAAAAATGACGATTTTAATAAAATGTACAATTTAAATGATGTTGTATTCAAAGACAATAACAATACAGGTTTTTCTGTGTCAAACTATTATTCATTTATAAATTTGTTTACAATAATTATAGAATAAGGAAAATGCTGTGATTTATAAATCTTTAATTGAAGAACTTTACATCGACAAAGATAATCAAAGAAGAATTAAAGCTTATACATTAGATTCTTCTGCTTCTATTTTTAATTATTCGTTACCTGTTTCATTGACACAGTTTGCTGTTGATAATCAAAGTCAAATAAGTAAATTTCAACTAGTTTTTTATACTAAAAACAAGTTTGAATCAGAATTTTCTTCTAGAAATAATATGTTTAAAATAAAAGAAAATAACTTAAACAGATTTTCAGAAGAAATAGATCAAGATCTCTTTACGAGCACATTCAATAAAAACATGTCAATTAGTCACTACTATAATGATGACATAGAACATGATGGAATTTATGAAGTAGATTTTAATTTAAATAGATATTTTAATCAAAGACTAAAATATTATGAAATTATTTTAAATCAAAACGATTCTAGAGACATAAAAAATAATAATTATACAGCCTTGAAAATATTTTTGATTGATACAGACAATAATATTATTGACGAAATAGACTTTAACTATTTTGACAGCAATTTTTTTACTCACGTATATGACAATGTAAGAGAAATTAATACTCTTAAAATACTTCGTGATGGATATTTTAACGATATAGAGAGAAGTCTAGACCTTTATCAATCTAGTTCTGTAGATTGGTCAGTTTTTTTTAGAATTCCCGATAATATCTATGATAGTAGACATGAAGACGGTTCTTACATTTTTTCTGAAATAGTAGGTTCTATTTCTTATGACGGACTAACCTCTAGAACATCTATTCTAGACACTAACAGAAGAACATATGATTTATTAAGTCCACAAACTCCTTATGCATCAGGGTCAGAGCTTGGAATTATTTTACCTGAGTTTTTTGATTTTTTTAAAGACATATTTTATGATTATCATCGAGGTCAAAGACAATTTAATATAACATTAAACTTACAAATATCTGTAAGACCTAGTGTCAATTCAGATGAAGTAATAGAAGAAATATTTGAAAAAAATATAACACTAAATAGAAATAGTGATTTTATTAAAGTTATGATAACGTCTTCAGCAGAAGCTTCAATTATATCTCGAGAACTTTCAAGTATAAGTTTTAACATAAATACAGAAATATTTCCAAATTATATTAAATTAAATATTAGTAAAGATGCAGGTAGTAGATGCTTAGAATTTATAAAAATAAAAAATATTAAATTATTTAAAGATGTAAGTAGCAATTTTTACCTAGATAGCAGTTTGAGTAAAAATACTGAAATTGACTTAATAGGCAAAAAATTAAGTTCTCAATTTGGTGAAAGTAATAATTTTACTTTATACGCAGCTAATAATATTAATTTTTTAGAAATTTTACCAAAAATCGAGTTGGCATATTTAACAGACAGCGATGATCGTGATGCAAGAAATTTAATTGAAGCACGAGAAGTTGTTTTTAATAAAACTGATTATAAGAATAGTTTTAATGTTTTTAATGAAACTATAACAAGATATATTCAGTTAGATAATTTAGTAAATCAAACAGTAAACTTAAACACAAATGCTAGCAGGTATAACACACTTTATATTAGTGATATAAATAGTTTACAAAATTCAGCTTTTAGCTTTGGTTACATAACAAATACAGAAAATACGCAGAATATAATAAATGGAATATATGACTTTTTAAACAACTGTGTTTATAAGATTTATTTTAAGGAAAAAATTTCTGACGGTGAAATAATAAAAAATGACTATTTTTACGGAAAAGAAATTTTTGATATTAGTCTTCAGGACGGTAGAAATATAGTTTACATAAAAGAAGAATTTTTATCAAGTTTTTTGTCTAATACAATTCAAGATTTGTCAAGAAAAATAAAAAGTTCTAAAAGAGAATCTTTAAATAACTTTATAACAAATATTTCTTCCAGTATGAGTATTAGACAAATAATCAATATGATTAGAGACTATGAAGATATTGTCAAAGATTTACAAATTATAAAAAAACTAGAGATTTCTGTTATACCTATTTTAAAAAATATTTCTCAAAGCAAATCGAGAGGAACAGATGAAAATAATAATATAATTTTTAATCCCGAAGTGACAACAGCACAATTTATTAATGAATTAAATTTAAATTTTATTAATCTTTTTTATGACTCAAATAGTTCTTTAAGCTGGAAAAGATTTTCTGCGTATAAAAAAGCTTATTTTTATAACAGCGAAATAACAAGTGACAGTATTTCTTTAGGTCAAGGATTAGACTTAACACAAATAACACTTCAGCAAAAAGAAAAAGCTTCAAATCTTCGGCCAATTTGGGACTACCTGTTTTCAGGTCTTTACTTAAATACTAATAGAAAGTTTTCTGATGTTACGGCTTTACGTATAGAAGATTTTTTTAATACTTCAAGTCTTGAAGAAATTAATTACGTTGATATTAATAATTTTATAGTAAAAAAACCTATGTTAGGATTTGAAAACAAGTATTTTGACTTTTCTATAAATAACTTAAATAATATTTCTATTAAGTCGACTAACTTAGCAATTAATTTTAATGAATTTTATAATCAAGATAGAAGTAATCCTCAAAATATAAGAATTTTTAGTGAAACAAATCACGAAGATTTCTATGTTGATGTTAATATTACTAACTTAAAAATATTTTTTAGTGAACAACAAATTATTAATCAATCTAAGTTTTTAGTAAAATCTTCAATCCACCCTTTGATTTTAAATGACAACAATGTTGAAAACAATAATATTGTTACTAATGTAAGGCTTTTAGGATCAAGTAATCTTGACTTTTTAACACAAAGCAAGGTTTACATGAACTCTCTAGATACTAAAGAAGGATTTACAAATTTTTATAAAGGAGTTCATAATAGACAATGTACAATACTTCGTCAAGGACAAAGTCTTATACTGAGAATTAATTTGCCAAACTTATATAATAAAAGTTTTTATTCCTATAGAGACTTTTTTGATCAATGCAAGTTAAATAATGTGACGCTCTTAAAAGATTTTTATGTTAGAGTTGCATTAAATATTAAAATAGAAAATATAAACTTGTTTTTCTGTATGCATAAAAAAATAGATAGAGCAAATCTTGTAAACACTGATGTTTTAATAAATAATATATTAAGTATTGAAAGTTTTA
>MDTG01312357.1_pt1 | contig 12432 bp, 10 predicted proteins | sample 811421 | NCBI WGS metagenome assembly MDTG01 (sample SAMN05326645, study PRJNA326480) | marine metagenome | isolation source: seawater | place: Pacific Ocean: South East | collected 2011
ATGAGCTTCAGCTGTTAGAACTTTCCGCAATCACTGAAGCCGTCTTGCAGCGAGATCCTAAAAAAGCCGAGCGTGTTGCGCGTCTCCACCTGAGACGCAGACGTGCGGAAATTCTAAGTCTTCCGGACGAGGCTTATGCAGCAGCAAGACTTAGCTAGCCAATCAGGACAGCCTTCTGAAGATGGTGGCATTGGCCATCCCTCCAGACTCACACATTGTTTGCAGGCCCAGATGCCCGTTTTTCTGCTCCAGCACCCTCAAGAGATTACCTAGGAGCCTCCCACCTGAGGCGCCCACCGGGTGACCAAGAGCTATTGCGCCACCTTGGCAATTTATCTTGTCAAGTTCTAATCCAAAGTATCGCTGCCAAGCAATTACCACTGAGGCGAAGGCTTCGTTAACCTCAAACGCATCAATATCTTGTATTTTAACTGAGGCTTTTTTCAGAGCCTTTTCTGTGGCTGGAATTATGCCGGTTAACATCAGCAATGGATCGTCGCCCAATACCGCGAAGGCCTCTACACTTGCTCTTGCTGACAGGCCCAGCCTAAGTGCAGTTTGCTCTTCAGCGAGAAGTACTGCACAAGCGCCATCGCTCACTTGGCTGGCATTGCCCGCAGTGACTGACCACCGGATTTCTGGAAACCTAGCTTTCAGCTCGGCATCCTCAAATGCAGGTTTCAAAGCTGCAAGTTTTTCTAAACTCGTGTCCCTACGGAGACCTTCGTCCGTAGTTAGTTTCTTATCACACTCGTCACCTGTTTCAATCGGAAGAATATCGCGTAAGACACTCCTGTCGTCTACAGCCGCCGCGGCGAGACGGTGCGAACGCAAGGCAAATTCATCCTGGTGCTCTCGACTAATACCCCATTTTGCGGCAATGAGTTCGGCCGCTACTCCTTGACCTACTAAACCATCTGGGTAGCGCTGATTATGTCCAGCCCCCAAATTATCCTTGCCCATGCGATTGGCTTTCATGGGCACTCGACTCATCATTTCCACGCCGCCAGCGAGGACAACATCATAGGCGCCAGCTATGATTCCTTGAGCTGCGAAATCGACTGCTTGCTGTGCTGAACCGCACTTCCTATCTAGGGTGACTGCTGGAACTGTTTCAGGCAATCCTGCTGAAAGTGTTGCTTGCCTTCCTATGTTGCCAGACTGTTCAGCGACCTGAATGACACATCCACTGATAACATCTTCAATCAAGCGCGGATCGAGGTCGTTGCGGGCAACGATTGAGGCTATTACGCCAGCATATAAATCTACCGGATGCCAATTAGAAAACGAGCCCGAGGGATTTGCGCGGGCAAATGGGGAGCGCAGCACATCAACAATAATGGCTCTGCGCGCAGCCATCGTGCTACCGCCGCAAAGTCAGATTTAAATTTTGAGCTTCAATCTGGAGCAATGGAACTTTGGCGATTTTCATTAACTCACACACTTCGGCCATTTCCGGTGATGAAAGTACTGGATAGTCCCTCGCTACTGGACCATTCTCTCTCATCTTCTTAAGATCAGATTCGGGCATCAATGCCCTTAAGATTAATTCGTCTGGGTCTCTCGTGCCGTATTCTTTGTAAAGCTCTTCCTCTGTCTTCTGCTCTGGCGGTTGCGATGCGACCTTTTTACCACGCGGTGAACTCATAATTCTATCGAGAATGTCGCCCTCTATCGGTGCAACGGTTTCACCATAAAAACCAGCTGCATATTGAATCACCTCATCGGGAACGATCTTATATCGCTCTCCCGACACTAGGTTAAGCACCGCTTGAATACCCACCAATTGCGAAAAAGGCGTCGCCATTCCAGGGTAACCCAATTCTGCGCGAACTTTGGCCGTCTCCATCAGCACGTCATCCATACGGTCACTGAGGTTATGCTTAGCCATTTGCGCGCGCAAGGTGCCGATCATCCCGCCTGGAATTTGATGCTTAGCCGACAAAACATCGTATTCATGATGCTGATTTACAAGGAACCCAGCCGTTTTCCCCACCTTTTCAAAGTGTTCGGCCACCGGTGGCAGCAGAGCAGTATTCAGATCATGCGTATGCCCTAATAATTCAATGTTGCGAGTCATTATTTCTGTTGAAGGTACCGAGGGGCCATTAGCCATTGGTCGACTCGCGGTATGAAGAATGTTCACGCCTAGCTCAATGGAGTCACAATACGCCTTGCCCGACATGCCTAGGAGGTTGTTAGAGTGGAACTCAAGTGGCTTGTCTCTGGCATTGGCTTTAATCGCTGGCACGAGAGTCTTCATGCGCTCTTTGTCAAGGACACCCGCTGTGTCATACAGTAGCAACGTATCGATATGCGGGCTTGCAGATAACTTTTCTGCTTTATCGGCATAGTACTCGTCAGTGTGGACGGGACTTGATGTGAACATTATTGAGCCGGCGACCTCTGCGCCAAACTCTTTGGCAACTTCGGCCAGTCTGAGTATCTTTTCTATATTGAATAGCACATCGTATATCCAGAAAGATCGGCAGCCGTGCACGTTAAGTTGGCGCATCCACATATCCATCAAAGAGTCTGGGGTGACACCGAAGGTTACTGACGCGTTGGAGCGCATTCCCGCGCGAATTGGTGTTTGAGGCATCGCCTGAGTGAGTAAATCTAACCCTTCCCACGGGTCTTCACGATTGACTCGAATCTGGACTTCAAACATCGATGATCCAGCTAAATCAATGACCCTAAAACCGGTTTGATCAAGTGTTGATGCCATGGGTAGGGCCATGCCCGGACGCATCTGCATTCCCCAAAGACTCTGTTGCCCATCCCGAATAGTTTCGTCAAGAAATTCGATATGCGCCATGATTAATTACTCCTCTCGGTTGGCAAACGCTGGGAGACAAACTTCCTCCAGCCAGCGAGTCGTGATTTGGTTTTTACGGAAGTCATCGTGCCTCACAGTGAACTGTTGCAACGGTATATTGCTAATTAAACCTTCCAGCTGAAAACTGTTAATCGCAGTTTCCATGCGCGTCAGTGCTTCGTTGCGATCGCTCCCATATGCAATGAGCTTGCCGATCATGCTGTCATAAAACGGTGGCACGATTGCGCCCTCGCTACAAAATGTGTCGAGGCGAACGAAATCCATTTCTGGAGGCTTAAAAGTGATAATACGCCCTGGACTAGGCTGGAAATTGTTGTCTGCATCCTCGGCGTTCAACCTGCATTCGATTGCGTGGCCGAGTAATTTTATATCCGACTGCGTGGTTGTTAGAGGCATACCTCCGGCTAGCTCTAGTTGCATTGCGACCAGGTCTCTTCTTGAAATCAATTCACTCACTGGATGTTCCACTTGGATACGTGCGTTGACTTCTATGAAGTAAAACTCTTGCCGATCTGTGTCGTATAGAAATTCGACTGTCCCTGCATTTCTGTACTTTAAATCCGAAGTAAGTTTTACCGCTGACGCGTGAAGTTCAGCACGAATTTTCTCGGGCATGGCGTCGCAGGGCGCTTCCTCAATAAGCTTCTGGTAGCGCCGTTGTATGGAGCAGTCACGCTCTCCGAAGTGGATTACGTGACCCTCCCCATCCCCAAAAACTTGTACCTCCACGTGTCGGGCATTTTTAACGAAACGTTCGATGTACAGAGAGCCATCGCCGAAAGCAGAGCGAGCCTCCTCGGACGCTTTATGAAATGATGCTTGCACATCCTCTGGGCCACCGGCAAAAAACATGCCTCTGCCGCCACCACCAGCTGTCGCCTTTATTACCACCGGATAGCCAATGGCATCTGCGGCGACACATGCTGCGGATGCAGAGTCAAGTTTTGATGTTCCTGGGACTAATGGCACTCCCGAAGCTTGAGCTATGCGCCTTGCACTGAGTTTATCGCCCAATGCTTCTATGGTGTCGGGTCGTGGTCCAACAAAAGCAACACCATTCTCCTCGCACAGTCTTGCCAAGGCCGGCCGCTCTGACAGAAAGCCATAACCTGGATGTAAAGCATCGCAGTGGGTGCCAAGGGTTGCTTGCATCACTAAACTTTCATTGAGGTAGCTGAGACCGGCTTCAGCGGGCCCAAGCACAACAGTCCGATCAGCCATTTTTGAGGCTAGGCTATCGCTGTCTGCGGTGGACGCGCCAAGCACGGTTTCAATGCCCAGTGATCGCGCTGCTCGTATGATTCTGACCGCGATTTCCCCACGATTGGCGACGAAAAGTCGTTTGACTGCCATTCTGTAGTACTTAAGCCTCGGGTTTTATGTAAAACAACGGCTGACCATGGTCTACCATTTCGCCATCTTCGGCACATACATGTTGGATCGTACCCGCAATTCCCGCTTGAACAGGTGTGAACAGTTTCATTACTTCAATCAAACAAATTTCGGTGTCCTCGTCTACTCTGGTTCCCAACTCCACATATGGCGGAGCGCCAGGTTTCGGAGATCTGTAAAAGATGCCAAGGTTGGGGGCTGCCACGATCACACAATCCTCGGGCAATGAGGGCGTCACCTTCTGGGATGGAGCTGACTGATCCACTGGCGCCGGTGGCCTTCCCTGTGGTTCCCTTGATTCTGGTTGAGCAGGGTGGTCACTCACCTTCTCTCGAGGCGATTGCCACGGTGCACCCTTGGTGTTTTGGTCGCGCGAGATGAACACACGGAATTCATCAGTTTGCAGTGCTAGCTCTTTCCATTCTGATGCTTCGAATGCTCGGATTAGTGCACTTAGGTCTTCAGAGGTGATATTGGTCATGTAATTTTCCAGGTAGAGAGGTCGTTCTAGCTTAGCTCTGCAGCTCTTAGCGCGGCGAGTAGAACGGGGAGGGTCGGCTCAGCAACAATGAATTCAACTCCAGCATCTAGTGCAGCGCGGACGCCCTGCTCTGTGGCGATGGAGCCACCCCTGACCCCACGCGAGCCGGCGATGAGGGCGGGGAGATTGCTTGGATCAACGGCGTCTTCAATAGCCTCGAGATCCAAGGTGTCAATTGGGGCTTGGGAATATTTGTAAACTGAGATGGGACTATGCTTAGTTGCCCAAATTATCAGTTCTTTAAGGTATTGGTCTTGCATCTCAGAAGGGGTGACGACGTCTAAAGCCCCCTCATAAATTCGTCCTGTAGCGCCATCTACCGTAACTAAGCGGCCTTCTAACTTTGTGACGGTTCCTGAGCCGCAACCCACTACACTTGGCAAGCCCAGTGCTCTTCCGACTACTGCTGCATGCGAGGTAGCTCCTCCATGCTCAGTTATTACAGCTCGCGCACTCAGCATTCCATGAACGTCATCTGGGCTCGTTGTCGCTGTCGCAAGAACAGCATCATGGCCTTCTTTTGCGCGTCGCTCGGTTTCATCGGCGTTCACTGCTACTGTGCCGATGCCAATGCCCTGCGAAACGCCGAGTCCTGACGCCAGCACTGTTGCCGTCTCAGCGGCCGCATCTGTAAGTTGCGGCCTCAAAATACTGTGGATTTGGGCTGGGGTAACGCGTTTTATTGCCTGCTCAAAAGTAATAAGGCCCTCTTTAACCATATCGACCGCGACGCGCACGGCGGCTGCGGGTGATCGCTTAGCGTCGCGCGATTGCAGTAGGTACAGTTGCCCCTGTTGCACAGTAAACTCGATGTCCTGCACATCTACGTTTGCCAGCTCGAGTGCATCACTTGCTTGCAAAAGAGCAGAGTAGGCTTCGGGTACAGTAGCCTCCATATCGTCAAGGCGTTTTGGGGTGATCTTTCCAGAAACTACGTCCTCTCCTTGAGCATTCCGCAAATATTCTCCGTAGGGCTCAGGTGTTCCGGTTAGTGGGCAGCGGCTGAACATAACACCCGTACCGCTATTTTTATCTAGGTTGCCGAATACCATAGCCTGCACTGTGACGGCCGTTCCCAATTGTTCAGAAATGCCATGATGCTTCCGGTACCGCTTGGCGCGACGCGCATTCCACGACTGAAAAACCGCTTCCACCGTTGACGTCAGTTGTGCCATAGGTGTTTGAGGAGCCGGTTGTTTTGCTCCACGCTCTATTTGCAAGCGCCAGTCTTCAAGGTCTTGACCTCCAAGTTCAGGGACTGGGACTTTAAGTACCACCTCTCCGAAAAGTTCATGGAACCGACGATAAGTATCGCGTGCAAAATAAGGGTCACCAGATTCTAGGGAGAGTGCCGCCATCGTTTCGGCATTAATCCCCAGATTCAGGACCGTGTCCATCATTCCTGGCATGGATACCGGGGCTCCAGATCTAACCGAAACCAACAGAGGAGATTTACCTCCTCCATAAGTGCGGCCAGAGACGTCCTCCAACCAGTCCATTGCAGCTGCCAACTCCGTGTCCAGTCCAGCAGGCAGGCTTCCCTCCCGCAAGAAGGCGTTGCAAGCGTCTGTGGTGATCACGAAAGCTGGTGGTACGGGTAGGTCTAGCGACTGCATGTGTGCGATTGACCAGGCCTTACCCCCAATGAGGCCTACGTCCGGAAGCGAGCTACCATCAAGCGGTAACAGCCAGCGGCATTCGGAGAGCGCGTGGCCCATAGGTTATTGCTCCTCGCGCTCACGGCCTACAATCCGAAGCAAGTCCTCATGTAGCTCAAACCAAACGGTGTGATAGCTTGCGATTGTGGCATCGCTGATCCATTCGATCTCTCCGTCCTCCGCTTTTTCTAAAGCGCTAAGCAACAGGTCTAGGTAACGGCGAAGCCGTTCCTCTTTTTTACTGAGACGCTCCAAAACCATCTCAACTTTGTCGTGTATGGCACCAAGACGATCAATAATTGAAGCGTCGTATTTTTGATCTGTGTGATCATTCGGAACAGCCTGTCCACTTATTTCGATAATTTGCCAATCGGTAATTGTTTTTTTCAATTGGATATTGACCTGTTCAAACTCCTCATACGCGATCAGGAACTCCTGGTCCTTACGCAACCCTGAGTAATACCTGCTGTATTCGGAGGCCAACGCGACTTGACCTATGGGGGTGAGCAGATACTTGCCGTTCGCTTCACTCGCGCGCTCTTTTGATACAGCTTCCGTGGCTAGTGAAAATACGGTTTCAGGACAAAGCCCCGTGATTACGCTCACCTCCTCCACGGTTGCGTACTTTTTTACAGCGATGCCGTGCATCACAAGTTTGAGGTCATCCATCTTTGTCTATGCTCCACGATTTTCAAGCCGATCGCGCTGGGTAACGATTTCTCGTATCTTTCGGCGAAGAATTTTATTGGCGGCACTTTTCGGTAGCTCCGACCATATTTCTATGGCTTTCGGACGCTTGTAGTCAGCAAGCCGTTCCCTGGCCCAAGCCAGTATTGCTCCAGAGTCCAGCCCGCTTCGACCGGCTACTACCGCGTGGATTCGATCACCCCATTTTTCGTCGGGGATACCAATTACGCTTGCCTCGATGACACCATCGAAGGATAACAGGACATCTTCCACTTCCCTCGGATAAACGTTGTAGCCCCCCGAGATAAGCATGTCGTTTTTACGATCAAGAAGGAAAAAAAACCCGTCCTCGTCCATCTTTCCAATGTCGCCAGTATGCAGCCAGCCGTTCCGCATTACTTGAGCTGTCGCTTCAGGTCTATTCCAGTAGTACGCCATAAGCTGAGGTCCACGCACACAAATTTCTCCGGTCTCTCCTGCCGGCAGTGGTTCATCAGCTTCGTCCAAAACAGCGACATCAGTAATAACAAATGGCCGTCCGCAAGAGCCGATGCGGTCGTGGTCCTCAGGCTTCAGACAGGTAATAACCATAGGACTTTCCGCTTGGCCATAGCACTGAGCGAACACTCGTCCGAATTGCTCTTCTGCGCGTTGCAGTAAACCCTGAGAAATTGGTGATGCACCGTAGCAAATGCGACGGAAGTTCAGCAGTGCAGCATCGAGGTTAGGCACTTCGAGAATCATTGCTAGCATCGTGGGCACTAAGAAGACCATATTTGCTTGGGTTTTTTCCGCGAGCCGAATGAACTCAGCCGCATCAAATTTTTGCATGATTACTGATTGAGCACCTCGACAAAGAGCTGGCAAGAAAAATGCGCCCGATGCGTGAGCAATTGGGGCCGCATGTAGAAAGCGGTCTCCCTGGCTGAGGTCTGGCACTAGATCGGTTAGAAACGCAGACAATTCGCTGAGCTCGCCGCGCGATGTTAACGTCACGGCCTTGGGTTTTCCTGTAGTGCCGCCCGTAAAACCGAGACGAAAAGGCGCGTCTAGGTCGCGCTCAATCGCGCAAGGGTTGCTATCGCCGTCGGCAATCATCGAGGTGAGCCTCGCAGGCCCGATTGATAGCTCTACTTCCTTCTTCAGTGTTTCGTTACTATCGTGAATCAAGGCTCGGCACCCACTCTCACCCAATTTGTAAACTTGGTCTTCAACCGTGTCCCGGGCATTCAACCCAACACGGATTACGCCGCATTTGGCCAGTGCGTAGTAAGTTATCAAGCAATCGATACTGTTGGGCAGCATGACTCCCGCCCGGTCGCCCGGCTTAAGCCCCGAAGCCAATAAAGAGTTGCCTAGTCGATTAGTGGCAGCATCAAACTCGCGAAAACCTATGCTCCTAGCACCTTCTGTCAAACACGGGGAATCCCCAAACTGGCGCGCTGCGCGGGCTATCATGCTAGCGATCTGCACGGGAACGGTTCCTACTGGTAATTAATGCTGGCGATCTGCAAGTGAGGGTTCGCTACTTTATTTTTTGCGGAGTGCGTCTATATCGTCACGCCTCAACGCAGCTCCTTTGTTCGCGAGATTGCGAGACTGCCTCTGATAAAGTTTGTACAGTGAGTCAGCTTCAGGCGTGTCATAGCGGTATTTGGCTGCCGTATCACAAAACATTCTGTTTTCAAGCTTGTGAAGCTCAGGGTGGAAATCGCGCACTCGGTTGTTGTATTCCTCGAAGCCGATTTTGCCTTCTGTAGTGGTGTAGACGTCTTTCTTCTCGTCCAGAAAGGTGATGCCTGGCCGCATGTCGCCAACTGTGGGTGCATAGTCGCCATCAATCAAGATCGAATAAGGGATAGGCGAATAAATGCGAGTTGGAGTGTCTTTGTGCATCATCAGCATGTAATCATTTACCTGGTGGCTAGGACCGCTACCCACGCAGATCTCGCCCAGGACATCCCTGCTATATTCGTCATTCAATAGCGGTCGGAAGCGTTCCGCTCGCTCATCAATCTTGATCCAATCCTCTGGATCGTAGCACCCCGCTATGTGGGCAATGTCTTTAAATATCGCATAATAGGTCAACGCGCCGGCATCGAGCATTTGGTCTCGTGACCACCCCGCGATCTTCTGCCACAAGCGAGTCATCGCGTCCTTTACCTTTTCGTTTAGGTCAAGGAATGTGTGTATGAGTTCTTCTCTGCTGTTCATTCCGACGGGAACGAAACCGTCAGTTAGTGGGCCGGAAGTATATAGACCCACGCCAGTAATATGTTCATCTTTGAATTCTGGATCCGATTCGAAGCTTCCCCAATCATCCATTATTCTGAAGTTTACGCCCTTGGTAGCCATGGTTACAGTTAGATTGTTGTACGGCACGTTTTCAGCAACGTCATCGAGCCAAGGGAAGTCGTATTCTGCGATGTCGTTGAAATCGCGAACGATCATTTGTCTGTCCTCGCCGAGGTTGTAGGGGCCATGGTTATGCAGGCTTATTCGACTCTCACACGCGATAAGGAATGCATACTGCGATGTCGATGCAACGAATGCCTGCGCAGCCTCATGAAGTGGGTCGCCCTCGGAGCAGTCGTAAAGATCGGCGTGAAAAACCTGCAATTGCGCCTCAGAATGGATTTGCCCTCGATGTCCTCCTTCAAAGGCCGTCATATGCCCTGAATTGCGACGGAAAGATAGTTCAAAGCGCTTCCAGAAGTCTAAGATGTAAGCCACGTCCTCGGCAGCATCCTGAGGCCGGAGTAACCCCATGTTTATCATCCACTCTCGCCCGAGCAGGTAGAAGCAGGGCAGTCCCCACATCGCAATAGCATTGGCTTTAGAACCCATATTCCGCGCTCGATCGCCAACTTCCTCGGCGCACATATTTTCTTCAATTTTTCGAAGCACAGCCGGATACCTATAAAAGGCGTTCAGGTAAGACATCAGCATGTAGGCGGGGACCGGGAACAACTTGGATTCCTGCACTGTTCGAGTTACGCACAGCCAATAAGTTTCATCGCCGTTTATCTGTAGGAGGTTGTTACTTTCCAGCAGCTGCGCGTAGTCAAAATTCATCGTGGTCAATCCTTTTCCGAATTATTAAAATGGCAAAGCGGCTTTGGCCGGAGCGACTTTGGAATCTAGTGAGACGGATCGCTCAGGCCCTTTTTTTTACCCGCCAAACACTACCAGTGACCTCGCGCTTCGTCTGGTCCTGATAGTCTTCAGCAGTTTTTGCCTGTGCACTTGACTCGATCATGACCTCGTCACCCTCCATAATTCCTGAGACTTTCGCATTCATCAGGCAGGGAATACCGTACTCACGTGTGAGGATACCGAGGTGGGAGCGCACGGTGCCGCCTGCGCAGATGACACCTTTAAAATGCGCCAAAATAGGTGCCGTCAAAGTGCCTCCGGAGTCATCGATTACAGCTATCGTATTCTCGGGCACGCCTTCCGTGAGCCATTTTAATACTCGCTCGGTTGAGCGAATGTATCTCGCTATTCCGCTAGTATTTTGCGCGTGTCTTACAACGTTGTCGCCGACACCTCGCAACTCTATCCCGTCAGCATCTGGATCTTCGATGGGCGCCTCTGGGTGCTCAAAGCAAAAGGTGGCGAGATCTTCATCGCTTGTGCCTACCGCAGGCTTGTAAGCATTGGGTCGCTCCTTTTGTGAAATACCAGCTGACCAATCATAGCGGTGGCCCGCTGCGACCAACGCTTGATCCACAGAATTAAAGTCCTCCACTGTGATGAGAGAGTCAGCATCTCCAAGCACAAAATCCTTCCATGACTTGCCCGATTCCTCGAATCTTTGCCGAACGATTTCGTGAATTGCCGCATGGAATACGGCTACGACTGGCGAATCTGATTCGACGCCGAATTTATCCTTGGCTATCGGGAGCGTTGTCATAGTTAAATTTCCTGCTCTGTTCTGGAGTCACATTACCCTCGGGAGAACAAATCGGCGTTGTTCGCTTGAATCATTTAAGGCGCTGTTTGCGGAATGGAAGTCCACCCAAGGGTCCTATGCTACTCTACTCCGAGCTTCGTCACGAGACAACTTTGTAGGACGAAAAATCAGCACAACATTAGTTTCTCTCCGGATCGTTGACGCCGTTCTCGGTGCAACTTTTAAAGAGTCGAGTGGCCTCTCGGTTACCATCAAAATGTGAAAAGGTCGACAGTATCTGGAGATTTCCGAGCTGATGATACTCACATGAAATCTGAACAGGCTCATTAACGAGGACGTTTTATGAGGGATAGAAAACGGCAGAGAATCCTACTTGTGAACGACGACGGTATCGATGCACCCGGTATGAAGGTTCTCGAAAAGTCAGCTTTAGAAATTTCTGATGACGTTTGGGTTGTGGCGCCAGAGCGAAACTATTCGGGTGCATCTCAATCGCTTTCTATAACCTCTCCTATGCATGTTTCCAGGCGAGATGACCGCCACTTCGCCTTGTCTGCTACCCCAGCCGAATGCGTTATGCTCGCAATCTACGAAATCATGAAGGATTATCCTCCCAGTTTGTGCTTATCGGGGATCAACCGTGGTCCAAATTTGGCTCAGGACCTTGCATACTCCGGCACGATTGCTGCGGCGCGCGAGGCGACACAGCTGGGTGTCCCAGCTATAGCATTGAGCCAGGATTTTGCGCCTGGTGAGAGGGATTTCCTCATTGGTGAAGATCGAAAAATTTTTTGGGAGACATCTAGTGCTTGGTGTGTGCCGGTCATAAACCGGCTGTTGAGCGAGCCGTTTGACTCAGAGGTCTTCGCCAATGTGAACTTTCCTGGCGTAAGTCCAGGCGAAGTCGCCGGTCTAAAGGTGACCGTTCAGGGTCAACGCCCACCAGGTTGCTATGTTCCGACGCCTATAGAGAGTGATGCTGATGGGCGTTTTTACCAGTTACTTTTGGCCTACCGTGAGGGTGAGCCACATCCTGATTCGGATCTACATGCTATCGCGCAGAGATTCATCTCTGTTACGCCTCTAAAGTTAGATATGACCTGCTACGACTCTAGAGAAAACTTGATCCAATTGACGCAACCGATAGGGTAGTCGTGTTGGTGCAAGCATGCAAAATATGGCGGTTTGACAGATATGCTCGTAAGACAATAACGTTCATCACTCAGATTGGCTGAAGACTTTAGATTTGGCTTCATAAGTTAACGAGCGCTGGCCCGTCTAAATGCGCTAAGACATCGGAATTTTTAAAATGCATTTTGGAGATTATTCTATATGATCGATTACCACGGCAAGGTGGTTTTGGTGAGCGGTGGCGCGCGGGGTTTTGGTGCTGGTTTAG
>MDTG01368422.1_pt1 | contig 12432 bp, 10 predicted proteins | sample 811421 | NCBI WGS metagenome assembly MDTG01 (sample SAMN05326645, study PRJNA326480) | marine metagenome | isolation source: seawater | place: Pacific Ocean: South East | collected 2011
ACGTTGATAGGCTGGGTGTGGAAGCGCAGTAATGCGTGCAGCTGACCAGTACTAATAGCTCAATTGGCTTGATTTATGCACTGAAAAAAATTTTTTAAAGATATTGATTATATATTTTAACTTAAAAATATTTGAAATAAAAATTATTATTTATCTTATATTATATCGATATTAAACTTATTATATTCATCTGCAAATTCAGATTTTAATTCCTTAAGACTTTTTCTGGTTGAATTTACCGAGTCGATTACATTTTTTTCAAACATACAGCTTTGCCATTTCCAAGCTTCGATCAATGGGTTATTTTTTGTAATTTGTGTTATCTTTTTTCTAAAATCTTCACTTAACTCTATTTCATTTTCAAACACCACATGTCTACCAAATTGTGTTTGAAAATTTTGGGTTGTTAAAAAAGAAGCTTCATCAAATTCACTACCAAAAAAAACGTAGTGTCCACCTTTGTTAATATGATCAAAAGTGATTGAAGGCCATTTTTTTACGTTAAGATTTTTAATATCTTTAAAATTTAACAGTTTACCCTTTATTTCAATATCCGAATTACTTTCATAATCAGGATCTTCCATAAACTGATTTATATCATGCAAATTTTCTAAAATATATTTACCAATTTTTATGTGTTCTATGCCAGCTTTTCTTTTATAAAGAACTTTTTCAATAGAATTTTTTAAACTCAAGCTATTAGTTTTTTTGTTAGTGCTCATTATGTGTATGTGGGCCCTATCTAGACCACCTATACAAGCGCACATGCCATGCTCAAAAATGACCGATGGTCTGTTATATTTTTTTAAAATAGTATATTTCAAAATTTTAATTAAAAATTTCAATTCTCCCTCTATATCAGGTTCAATCAAACCAAAAGATGGAATAAAGTCCTTGGTTATTATGAGCACATAACCCTCTGTGAATGCACCATAACCTGCAACAACAAAAAGATTTTTACTGTGTGCAATTAGCCTATTATAGGGTTGAACTTCATTTATTAAGTTCGAATTTTTACTGTTTTTTAAAAATTCACTCCATGAAAGCTGATCTTTTATCTCCATAAATTTATAATGACCTTATTATATGTTTTGATGCTATTTTGCAATTATCTGTTATTGATCTTATAATTGTTTTTCTCTCTGGATTAAAATTACTAGATAATGTCCCGGGTGAATATATATTTTCTGCTATTTGAAAATATCTATCTGATATAAATCCCCTATCATTTTTTTTTAAATTCATTTTTTTTAATGAATTTAGCAAAGGTACTTCATTAGTGTTTTTAGGCAAAGATACTGGTCCAGAAACATTAACAACAATATCGGCAATTATACTGCCAGATTTTAAAGTTTTAACTAAAATTTGATTTTTAAATTTTTTTAATTTGATCACTCTATCTTTTAAAGATTGAAGAATTTTTTCTTTCTCTAATCTAACTTTGGCATCTACTGTTTCTGGATAAGTGTATCTAGTGAGATTTCTTAATTTTGCAAATGTTTCATTATGATATATTTTCTTTTCATCACTTGATAATTTTTTGAAACACTCATCTAATTTATTTTTTTTAAGAATAAGTGTCCATACATCGTATTTGTTAAATTTTAGTTTTTTTCCCAAATTGAACTCAGATTTAATTAAAGATAAAATTTCATTAGATTTTTTAATTTTAGCAATATTAATTTTAGTTAAAAATTTAAATTTATAATTTAAGTATTTTTTTGATAACTCTGCTTTCTCAAGAGTTAAATTGCTAGGAGATATGCTAATAATTTTTATTTTATTTAAAACTTCTTTATTTAATTCCTCAACTTGCTGCATTGTTTCAAGTAGCCCAGCCTTGTTTCCGATAAAAACAATATTAATTTTTTTATTTTTAATTGTTTTTATTTTATCAAGAAAAAAACTTGTTCCACCAGCTTCATAGAAATCATGAATATAATTTTTATGATTAAAATGCTTGTTATTTACATTTCTAGGAGGCAGTATTCCCAATCCTAGTACGACTTTTTTAGTTATAATAGTTCTACTTTTTTTTTCCTTATATTTATTAATAAATATCTTTTTATTTTTAAAAATTATTTTTTTTTGATTTAAATTGTAGTTTACCGTGCAAACAAACATATTTTTATTTTTTTCTTTTGAGATATTAATTAATTGATTTTGAAAATAATGAATTACTAAATTTTTATTTTTATCTAAAATTTTAAGAATTTTTTTAAATTTTTCCTCTATAAAAATTGAATATGTTAATCTAGGTAAATATATCTCTTTAAGATTATTAAATTCAGAACTATTTTTTTTAACGTTAAGATCTAACCATTTATCTAAGTTTAAATTTTTTTCATTTTTAAAATATTTTATAAGTTTAGTTTGATTTGATGGTTTTTTAATCCAATGTTTAAAATCGTAACTTGAAAGCCTAAGTGGGTTATTAAAAAATCCGAATTTAGAATTATTTTTACTATATGCTATACCACCTGGAAAATTTAAAAAATTTTTGTCAATAATGACTATTTTTAATTTTTTTGATTTAAATTTTTTTACGATTTCGTATAAAGTTTCAAAACCTATAATACCAAATCCAGTTATCAACACATCAGTAGTCATAATTGTTTTGTTTTTGTAATATAAGTAATTTTTATTATAATAGTTATTAATGTATTACAATCTAAATTATAAACAATATTCTGATTTTTTAAATTTAACTAATGGAGTTTTTAGTCCTTTAAAAAATTTTGTTACAAGAGATCAATTTAGTACAATTTTAATTAGAAAAAAATTTAAAGAAAATTTCTTTCCATTTCCAATTTTTTTTGGTTTAGATAAAAAACAATTCAACAAAATTCGTAAATATAAAAAGTTATTGTTCTTCTATAATTCTAAAAAAATTGCGGAGGTAAAAAATATAAAATTTTACTCAATTAACAAAGATTTATTTGGTGAGAAGATATTTGGTAAAAATTATAAAATGCATCCATACTTTAAAGTATTTAACAAAGATAACCATATGTTTTTAAGTTTTGAAATTACTCAAGTTTACAATACAAAAAAACTTCCAAAATATTTCATTCCACCCAGATTATTTAAAAAAAAAATTCAGAAGATAAAATTTTTACCTGGCTTCCATACTAGAAATGTTCCACATACAGCCCATCAATGGATACATAATTTTCTATTCAAAAAATATGGATCATTATTAATACAACCTTTAATAGGTCAATACAAAACTGGTGAATATAAAAATCATATTATAATGAAGTCTAATTTGTTAGCATTAGATTTTTTAAAAAGTAAAAAAGTTTTTTGTATACCTTTTTTTTCTTATCCAAGGTATGGAGGCCCTAGAGAGGCGTGCCTGCATGCAATTGTAAGAAAAAATTATGGCTGCTCTCATTTTTGGGTTGGCAGGGATCATGCTGGCTACAAGAATTTCTTTTCTATTTATGCTTCACAGAAGTTTTGTAAATCAAATCAAAAAAAAATTGGTTTAAATATTGTTTCAGAAAAAGAGCCATTTTATTGCAATATACGCAAAATTGTCACAAACAATTATAAAGACTTAAAATATAAAAATAAAAAAATACTTATAAGTGGCACTAAAATAAGAAAATTTTTAGTTAATAATAAAAAAATTCCTGAATATTTAATGTCTAGTAAAATTGCTAAGTTAATAAGTTCAAAATCTTTAATTTAAAATCTTATCAATTTTTTTTAAAAGTTGATTAGATAAAAAATTTATATCTTTTTTGAAATTATTTTTTATTGATACATGGTAATTTTTTGGTAATTCAGGTTTAATATCTAGACCTACAATTTTGGAAATATTAGAATGATAAATTCTCTTCTTTTTTTCTTTAATAATTTCTTTAATGTTAGATTTTATATAAATTTCAACGTAATTTTTTTGATTTTTCATATTCCAATCTCGTAGCTCATGAGCCATGCCGATTACAGCTAATATTACGTTGACTTTTTGGGAAGTAATTTTTTTAGCTAACTTACAGTATTTCATTACTGTTTTTTTACGTTCCTCAAAACTATATCCTTTAAGGTTAAAAATATTTCTAATATCATCACCACTTAAGACCACTGTACTTCCATATTTTTTTCTAATTTTGGGAGCTATTTTTTTTGCTATCCTAGTTTTTCCAGATCCAGATAGTCCGGTAATCCAGAATAAAATTCCGTGTTGATTATTTTTTTTAATTTTTTTTAATTTTTTCATCTATTATCATTTTCATTTTTTTAAAACATTGATTGATTGTTAGATTAGAACTATCTATTTTGATAGCATCAATTGTCTTTTTTAAAGGAGAAATTTTTCTTTTCATATCAAAATTATCTCTTTTTTTTATAGATTGATAAACTTCCTCGTAAGATATTTTATGTCCTTTTGACAACAACTCCTTATGTCTTCTTTTTGCTCGAGTAGTTGTTTTTGCAGTCATAAAAAATTTTACATCAGCATCGGGCAATATATTATATGTAATATCTCTTCCGTCTAAGCAAACACCATAAAAATTTTTAGGTGGAGATTTTGCAATTTTTTTTTGATATTTTGTAACAAAAGATCTGATTATTTTCTTTTGTGCTAAAATTGATGCTGCCAAACCAATTTCATTATTAAGTAAAATTTTTTTTTGTAAATCTCTATATTTTGTTTTTAAAATAATTTTTTTAAAGTGGGGGATATTAATTTTTTTATTGTTCTTTAAATAATGATATCCGAGTATTCTATATAATTTGCCTGTATCAAGATAAAGTAGATTATATTTTTTAGAAATTAGTTTTGCTTGAGTCCCAGCTCCACTACCAGCAGGGCTATCTATTGCAATTTTAATTTTTTTTTTTTTCATTTAATTTATTAAAAAACTTTTCTAAATTTTTTTCTGTATAAAAACAAGTTATAAATAATTTAAATTATGATATATTTAATTTTTATTGAAAATAATTTTTTTTGACTTTTAAATATAATTAGAATACGAAGCTATTAATAATTAATTAAGTAATTTTTAATATTTTAAATAAACTAACCAGATGACCCCTAAATTAAAAATATTAAAAAGAAATTTAATACATAAAAATTTTATATTCATTGATGGCATGTCAAAAACTGGAAAAACAGTTATATGCATGATTATTAAAACTTTAAACAATTGTCAAAACTATGTACCCAAATGGCGGTACAATAATATTTTAAAATTTAATAATTTAAATTTAATTGATGAAGATCTTGCTATTGATTTAATTTTACAAGACATGCAAATATCAATGATAGAAGATAAACTTTCAAGATATGTAAATTTTAGAAAACATGATTTTTCCAGTGTTAATAATAGTTCATACAAAAACAAATATATTAACAACCTTAAAATCAAAGATAATGATTATGAAATAAATAAAATAATCAAAAATTTAAAAAAAGATAGAAATATTATACCTGTCATGTTGGATGATTTTTTTCCAAATTGCAGAGGTAAATTTAGTTATTTTTTGAATTTTAAGAAAATAATTACTCTTAGAAGCCCAATCGGTGTAATGTATTCAAATTTGTCGAGAAATAAAATGAATAAAATAATTAAAGGACATCCGTGGCAAATCGGTTTTCATTATTTAAAAAATAACAAGAAGGTTCCCTGGTTTATAAAACCGAAAGAAGTAGATACTTTTTTTGATTCAGATTTAGTCGGCAAGTATATGATGTTTATGAATACAGATTATAAACCTTATTTAAATCAAAAATTATACAGCATCAAAAAAACTAAATTTTTCTTTATTGAAGATGTCTGGAGCAATCCAGCTAAAACAGTCAAAAAAATTACAAAATTTCTAGGTACTAGTAAGTCTATTAATACTGATCTAATGTTAAAAAATTTAAAATTACCAAGAATTAATTTAGAAGAAAAGTATGAAAAAGAATTTTATTTTTTAAAAGATAAAATGAGTAATTTACAATTTAAAAAAATTTTACAAATGGAAAAAAATTATAATTTTAAAAAAAATAGATATGGTTTTTAACATATTGAACAAATTATAATTTTTATTAAATTTTAAAATCAATTAAAAATTTATTCATTCTTTAACATTCTCTGAAATATCTCATTTGTTCGCAATAAATGTTCATAATTTCCTTCAGCTATTAGTTTTCCTTTTTCTAGTAAAAAAATTTTATCACAATTTTTAACTGTGCTTAGACGATGTGCAACTAATATTGTAGTAATTTCATTTCCTAAATTATTTAAAGCATCCATAACTTCTTTTTCAGTAAGGTTATCTAATGCACTTGTTCCTTCATCCATTATAAGTACTTGTGGCTTACGGTATAATGCTCGAGCAATTCCTATACGTTGACGCTGACCCCCAGAAAGTCTAATACCTCTTTCACCGAGCGAAGTTTTATATTTTTCTGATAATTGATTGATTATAAAATCGTGCAGATTAGCAATTCTAGCTGCATTTTCTAGTGATTCTGTGTCGATATGTTTTGGGTCTTGCCCAAAAGCTATATTTGACTCAACCGAACTATCCGATAAATAGATTTCTTGAGGAACATAGCCAATACTTTTTTGCCAAGACCTTCTATTATTTTTATCAATTGGATTATTATCTACAGATAAAATACCGTTATTAGCTTCTAGTAATCCTAAAATAATATCAATCATAGTAGTTTTCCCACTTCCAGTAGTGCCTACAATTCCGATCTTTTTAAATGCCTCAATTTTAAGATTTATATTTTTAAGAGTAGCAATCTTAGTATCAGGGTAATTAAAGTTTATACTTTCTAGAGTGATAGATTTTGTTAGTTTAATATCAGAATTAACATTTTTTTCTTGTTCATATGATTGTAATTCTATCAAGTCATTATGTAACGTATCTAAAGATGGGCCAGAAAAACGAAGCTGGGTGATAGCATTATATGTTTGTTGTAAAGCTGGCATTAATCTATAACCTGCGAAAGCATAGAGGGCAATTGTAGGCATTATACTTACAAAGTTACCATCTCGTGCCATCAAGATTAGAACTAAAACAATCATTCCCCCAAAAGCAATACCTTCAAGACAATACCTAGGTAATTGACCAATAACCATAGCTAGAGATTGGTTTGTTGCATAAATTTTTGCAGGTTTTGAAAATCTATTTACATATAGGTTTTCCAAACCTGCTAATTTTGTTTCTTTAATAGCTCCAAAAACTTCAGAAATTATTGTAAATCTAACTTTATTTGCTTTGAGACGCTCGGAGCCTATTCGAGATAAAAAATTTTTTATTGATATAAAAATAATCCAGTAACTAAAAGTTAAGATGAAACCAACACTCAAAGCTAAAATTGGATCAATAACTATCAATAATGATAAAATTGCAAAAGTGACCGAACACTGTACAATAAGATTCATTGCTGGAACTATAGTTTGAGCTATAACCATGTTTACTTCAGATAAAATATTTTTTCCAATGTCTGCACTATGTCTTTTTAAAAACCATACATAAGGTTGACTTAAATATCCTTCAACTAATCTTTTTCCAATACTGTATTCTCTCATTAAAGAAAAACGTATCTGTGCGTATTGAGTAATTGCTTTTAATGAGAGTGAAATTATTAATAACGTGAATACAGCTATTCCACTTATGAATAGAAATTGTTTTTCATTCTCAACTCCAAAAAACAATGATTTCTGGTAAAGATTTTTTAAAATAATATTAGTTTCTATTAAATCTGGATTAGTTAGGATGGTTATAAAAGGCAAAATCGATGCCACTCCAAGCATATCAAAAATAGCCATTGTTAAAATTAAAAATAATAAAAAAATACCTTGCTTTTTTTCTTTTGGAGTTAAAAGATCAAATATTTTTTTTATAGTTTTCATTTTTTGAATAATATAATTATCTGATTAAGGAAAATGATATCAAATAAATTTATTTAATACATTTAACTATTTAAATTTATCTCTTTCTGATAGTATATATTTGCGTTTTGGCCATTTGATACTAAAAAAAGGATCATTATATTGTATGGTAAATTGCATATTAGCATCCTTATATTTGCCTCTATACGCTAACTTATAATTATATAAACTTTTATCGGTAAGTGCCAAAAAACCATTTGCTACACCAGGAGGAATTAATAAAGATTTTTTATTTTTTTGATTTAATATAGTTGAATAATATTTTCCAAAGGTAGGTGATTTTTTTCTAAAATCAGCTGCTACTTGAAATATCTCACCATAGGGACAAGTAATTAATTTGTAAGTTGAAAAGTCACCATGCAAGCCTCTTAAAACATTTTTCTTATTTATAGAAAATTTATCATGAAGAAATTTTAATTTTTTTAAATCTTTATCTTTATAATTATTTTTACAATAACTAGTCCAAAGTTCACCTCTTGAGTCCTCAAATACATCAGAAGTAAATTCTTTAAGGCCTATGATTATATTAGATGTCTTTTTGTTAAATAAAAACTTCATTATTTTTAACTTTTTTTAAATCATTAAGCACCATTTCTTTCACCAATTCTTTAAAAGATATTGTTGGTTTCCAATCAAGTTCTAAATTAGCTTTTGATGGGTCTCCCAATAAAATTTCAACTTCAGATGGTCTATAATAATTTTTATTTATCCTTATATAAATTTTCTTAGTTTTAGAATCTATTCCGACTTCTTTTAATCCTTTACCTTTCCATATGATTTTTTTTCCAACAACATTAAAAGCCTCCGTAACAAAATCTCTAACAGAGTAACTTTTGCCTGTTGCAATTACATAATCCTGAGGATTTTTTTGCTGAAGCATTGCCCACATAGCTCTAACATAGTCTCTTGCATGACCCCAGTCTCTTTTTGCATCTAAATTTCCTAGTTCTAAAATTTTTTGTTTTTTCTCAATAATTTTAGCAACTCCTATGCTGACTTTTCTTGTAACAAAATTTAATCCTCTCCGTGGACTTTCATGATTAAATAAAATTCCATTACATGCAAATAATTTATATGATTCCCTATAGTTATTAGTTATCCAATACGAATATAATTTTGCTGAACCATAAGGTGATTTTGGATAAAAAGCAGTTTTTTCAGATTGGGGCTCTGTTCCTGGAATACCACCAAATAATTCTGATGTGGATGCTTGATAAAACTTAGATTTTAATTTTAAATTTTTTATTGCATCCAATAACCTAAGAGTGCCCACACCTGACGCTTGAACAGTATATTCAGGAACCTCAAACGACACGCCTACATGACTTTGTGCAGCTAGGTTATATATTTCATCTGGTTTGATTTTGTTAAGTATATGGTGAAGATTACTGGTGTCTGTTATATCTCCATAAAACGTTTTAAAATTAGGATTAGATAGTAAGTGATTAATTCTTTCAGTTGTAAATACTGAGGAACGTTTAAGAATGCCATAAACTTTATAACCTTTTTTTAATAAAAGCTCTGATAAGTAAGATCCATCTTGACCAGTTATACCAGTTATTAATGCTTGTTTCATTTTTTTAAATAGTCTTAACTATATTTATATTTTTATTTTGAATAATCACAAACTAATTTACAAATTAGATCGATATTATTTTTTGTAAGATTATTGTGAATAGGTAGAGCAAGACCTTCTTTATATAACATTTCACTTACAGGCAAAGAGTTATTAGATATTTTTGGAAATTTTTTTTTAATAGAGGGCTGTTTATGCATGGGGTAAAAAAAGGATCTAGTCTGTATTCCATTTTTTTCTAAATTAATCATAATTTTTTTTTTATTTTTTGAACGAAACGCAAACCGAAAAGGTGCAAAACTTGAATAAACAGGCTGATCAATTATTTTAATATTTTTGCAATATTTTAATTTTTTTTTATATCTTTCAAATAATTTAATTTTATTGTCTATTTTTTCTTTAAGCCTTTTTAATTGAGCATATCCGATTGCAGATTGCATGTCAGTAATACGAAAATTCATACCAAACTCAGGGTGAATAAATGTGCCACTATTAGGTCGTCCTTGATTTCTAATTAGTTTTAATCTTTTATAAATACTTTTATTATTTGTTAAAATCGCACCCCCTTCTCCCATAGCTATAGTTTTGTCAGCAAAAAATGAAATTACCCCAGTATCTCCAAACGTTCCACAATGTTTACCACGGTATTTTACACCTATTGCTTGAGCAGCATCTTCAATAATTTTTAACTTTTTTTTTTTAGCAAAAGCAATTATTGGATCCATGTCACAACTCAATCCGTAGATATGAACAGGCATTATTGCGCTAGTTTTCTTTGTAACTTTTTGTAAATAATTTTCAAACGTAGCCATATAATTTTTTGGATCCACATCTACAAATACAGGTTTTAAGCCAGCAAAGTAAACAGATGAAGCTGATCCAAAAAAAGTAAAGCTTGGTATTAATACTTCAGAGCCTCTAGGTAAATTCATTGATAATAAAGCAACGTAAAGACCTAATGTACCATTGCTTACAGGCAATACATAAGGACTGCCTGTTATATCTTTAATTTTTTCAATAAATTTTTTGGTATATTTTCCCTCTGTAAACCACTTAGAATACATTACATCTTTAATGTAAGTGTTTTCATCTTTTCCAGAGTCAATATATACTTGTGATATTTTATAATTCACAATTATGTTGTACTTTTTTTTTCACAATCCTTCAATAATAAGGTTTATACAAAAATGTATTTATTTTTTGTCTAAATTAAAAATTGTTTAAGATAATTTTATTTCTTAAATATCAATTATTTAATTTGTTTAATATAATCATTTTTTTTTGTTACCAAATAGTCACCTAATACCATAAAATCTAAAACACAATCTATAAAATCTACCAATGCGTCATTTGCAGTTCTAACTATAGTTCGTCCATGTTTGTTAAATGATGTATTAATTAAAACACCAAATCCTGTCTTTTCTTTCATTTTTAATAGTAGATTGTAGTATTCTTCGTTATCAACTTTATTTACAAATTGAGGTCTTGCTGTCAAATCAATATGGCATGCAGCAGGTATGCTTTTATAAAAATCTTTTTTAAGTCTAAAAGCTGCAGTCATATGTTTATTTAAATATGATATTTCAAATAATCTTTCTCGTTCCTCCTCTAGACATGATGGACAAAATGGTTGATATTTTGGTCTTTTTTTAATGTTAAGATTTATTCTATCAATCATATCACCAAAAATTGGCGAAGCAATAATGGAACGATTTCCTAAAGCTCTAGGGCCAAACTCCATTTTACCTCTCACTATACAGCCAATTTTGCCAGACTCTAATCTTCTTGAAACTTCTTCTTGCCATAACGGATAGTGTATAAACTCAATTTTATCCTTAAATATTTCTAATTCATTTTTGATCTCAATATTTGAAATTGATGGTCCCCAGTAAGGCATTTCAGAATTATTTGAATATTTTACATCTAATCCCATATCTATAGCACCTAATGCTAATGCCCCTACAGAGGTACCGTCATCTGCCATTGGTGGTACAATATAAATATTTTTAAATAATTTTTTTTCAAAAACATGTAAGTTTGCAATTACATTTGCCACAACTCCTCCACTAAGGCATATAGTTTCAGATTTAGTGATTTGTTTTAACTGTTCTACGTAAGTTCCTAATGTTTCATCTAAAAATTTTTGAACAGTAGCACAAAAATTTTCTTCTCCTATATTATTTTTAATTGATTTAAGCCAAGATAAATCATAAAATTTTTCTATACCTGGCAATCCTAATATTTCGCCATCTTTGATAATAATATTCTCATTTAATTGTTTATAAATATTTTGGTCATAATTTCCAAATGCTGCTAATGCCTCAACTTTTCCCTCTTCACTGTTGACTTGTAGACCCATAGCTTCCGTAAAATTTGCATAAATTATACCAAGACTAAAGACATTAAATGTAGTTGTTGCATTCGGTATCAACCATGTTCTTGAGGCACGTATTGTTGTAAATTTTTTATTTTTATCAGCTATTATTGCTTTTGAAAAATTTCCATCACCAAAACCATCTATTGAAACTAAAAGCACATTATCTTCGTTTAAAAAAGGTGAAGAAAAAAATGATGATGCACAATGAGACTTGTGATGGTCATAAAAGAATATTTGAGAACATTCTGGGAATAAAACTTTCAAATATTTTTTTACGCTGGTATGAGAGTTTTTTGAGCTACTTAATTTTCCTTGGATAAAATAAATACTAGCTTTTAAAAAATCAATAAAACCAAGACGTAGAGGGTTTTTGGTCAATTGTTCGTAAAGTTTTTTTTGATCTTTTAAATACTTGGGTTTATATTTTTCATATATTAAATTTCTCAAATTAAGTCGGCAAATTAATTTCTGATTCATTGAAATGCTATGCCCATCATCCCCCGAAGATCCTACACAGACCATGTCAATATTTCTGAAATATTCAGGATAATGTTTTTTTATTTGTTGCAAAC
>MDTG01211680.1_pt1 | contig 12431 bp, 9 predicted proteins | sample 811421 | NCBI WGS metagenome assembly MDTG01 (sample SAMN05326645, study PRJNA326480) | marine metagenome | isolation source: seawater | place: Pacific Ocean: South East | collected 2011
ACAGCGTTGCCAGCCTTTGAAAACCGGACGGTTTCCTGCAGGCTTGCGCCTCGTATCCGACCCTGGCGAACAAACCGGACCCGCCTCGTTTATGGGGCCACACCCTAGGGTGTGAACCCGCCGGTCAAAGCGGCCAGACGACCAGCAGGAGCGGCACCGCGATGACGACCACCACAAGCTCCAGCGGCAGGCCCAGCCGCCAGTAGTCGCGGAAGCCGAAACCGCCCGGACCCAGGATCAGCGTGTTGTTCTGGTGGCCGATGGGCGTAAGGAACGCGCAGGACGCCCCGATGGCCACCGCCATGAGAAAGCCGTCCGGCGAGGCGCCAAGCGAGGCCGCGATGCCCAGCGCGATCGGGCACATGACAGCGGCCGTCGCCGCGTTGTTCATGACGTCCGACAGGAACATGGTCACGACCAGAACCACCGTCAGCGCGACCACCGCATTGCCCTGCGCGACCGTGGAGACGAGGGCATCGGCGACGAGCCGCGCCGTTCCGGTCTGCTCCATGGCTCCGGCGACGGGAATGAGGGCGGCGAGCAGCACGACGACCGGCCAGTCGATCGAGGTGTAGACCTGGCGCAGCGGCACGGTGCGCAGCACCATGGATGCAAGCACGCCGCCGGCGAAGGCGACGGCGGCCGGCAACAGGCCAAGGGCGGAGACGAGAATGGCGCCCGCCATGATGAGCGTCGCTATCAGGGCACGCCGCGTGTCGGGAATGCGAAGGTCGCGCTCGGCCAGCGGCACGCAGCCGGCCTCCTGGGCGAACTCCGACAGCGCATCGGAGGCACCCTGCATCAGCAGGAGGTCACCGGACTGCAGGCGCATGGTGCGCAAGCGCGCGGTCGAACGACGCCCGTCGCGCGACACGCCGAGCAGATTGATCCCGTAGCGCGAGCGCAACGCCATGTCGCGCGCCGAACGGCCGACGATGGAGGATTCCGGCCGGACCACCAGCTCGCGCAGGACGATCTCGTCGCCCTCGCCGGAGCGCGACGTCTCTTCCTCCTCCGCTTCCTCATCATCGTCTTCCACGTCGGCGCCGTCATCGCGCACGGAAACCTTCGACCTCCCCTTCGAGCCGGACGTCTCGGCGGCGGTGCGTGTCTTCGCGTCGTCGGCGGACTTCTTCGCCTTGTCGCCCGTCTTGCGCTCCTGCTTGCCGTCCTTTTCCTCGCGTTCGACCTTGTCCTCCTCCGGCTTCTTCTGTTCCTCGAGCTTCAGGTCGAGCTTGGAAAGAACGTCCGCGATCGCCTCCACATCCGCCTCGACGACAAGAATGTCGTCGGCACGCACCCGCCGCCCTCCGCGCGGCGCGCTGACGCGAACCTCGTTGCGCACGAGGCCGACGACCTGCGCGCCGGCCTTTTCCAACTCGCCTTCCAGATCGTGAAGGGTCATGCCCGTCGCCTTGCTGTCCCCGGGCACGCGGATCTCGGTGAGATAGCCGCCAATCTCGAAACTCTCGCCGGCGGCCGCCTTCTTCACCGGCACAAGGCGCCAGCCGGCCAGGGCGACGAAGGCGATACCGCCAAGGGCGACCGCAAGGCCGACCGGCGTGAAGTCGAACATGGAGAAGGACCCCGCGCCGGCACTGGCGCGAAAGCCGGCCACGATGAGGTTGGGCGGCGTGCCGACCAGTGTGGTCATTCCGCCCAGGATCGTGGCGAAGGCGAGCGGCATGAGCACCTGCCCCGGCGCAAGCTCCAGCCGTCGCGCGAGTTGCAGGCACACCGGCATCAGCAGCGCCATGGCACCCACGTTGTTCATGAAGCCGGAGAGCGTCGCGCCCAGCGCCATGAGCGCCGTCAGCGTCAGCAGCCGCCCGCCCTCCTGCGGCAATGCGGTGCGGGCGAGAATGTCGACCGCGCCGGAGACCTGAAGGCCGCGACTGAGAACCAGAACGCAGGCGACCGTGATCACCGCCGGATGGCCGAAGCCGGAAAAGGCCACGTCCGCCGGCACCAGCCCGGCGACGACGCAGGCGATGAGCGCCGCGAGCGCCACCACGTCATGACGCAGACGCGCCGACAGGAAAAGCACCATGGCCGATGCCAGGATTGCGAGAATGAGGATCTGGTCGTTGGTCATTCAGGGCCTTTCGTCGGGACGGCGTCCAAGCTCTACAGGCGCGGGGCCCTCAGGGGAACCGGTCCGAGGGTTGCCGCGCACAGGCACGGGATGCCAAGACCGGAAAACTGGGATACACAACGACGCTTCGGCAGACGCGTCGCGAGACGGCGGGACAATGGTGCAGGACATGGACGGCGCGGACCCGACCGGCATGGCACGAAACACCCCTTCAGGCGGGACGCCCGGGATCGCCCCCGGAACGGTCGTGCTGATAACGCACGACGACGTCCTCTGGTTCGAGACCCCGCGCGAAATCCATGCGTGCGATCGCGTGGAAGACGTATCCGCGACGCTGGCGGCCATCGAGACGGCCGCACGCGGCGGGTCGCACCTTGCCGGCTATCTTGCCTATGAGGCGGGCCGCGCGTTCGAGCCCAAGCTCGCCGCCCTGCCCGGACCGGAGCCTGGCAACGGCCTGCCGCTGGTATGGTTCGGCACCTATGACGCCCCACGGAGGATGACGCCGGACGAGGCTCTTGACCGCCTCGTTGGCGACACGCCCCAGGCCTCTATCGCGGTCGAGGGCTTCGACATGGACGCAAGGGCGCATGAGGCGGCCTTCGAACGCGTTCGCGACCACCTCGCGTGCGGCGACATCTACCAGGCCAACCTGACCATGCGCGCAAGGGGCACGTGGTCGGGGAATCCGGGGGCGCTGTTTGCACGGCTCCTGCGCGGCCAGCCCGTGGGCCACGCCGCCCTGCTGCGGCTCGACCGTCACTGGGTGCTGTCGCTGTCGCCGGAGCTTTTCCTGGAACGCGAGGGCGAGCGGCTGCGCACACGCCCCATGAAGGGAACGCTCGCGCGCGGGCGCGACGCACGCGAGGACGACGCGCTCGCCGCCTCCCTTGCGCTCGACCCGAAGTCGCGGGCCGAGAACGTGATGATCGTCGACCTTCTGCGCAACGACCTGTCCCGGGTGGCGGAACCGGGCTCGGTGCAGGTGCCGCGCCTGTTCGAGGTGGAATCCTACGCGACCCTGTTCCAGATGACGTCGACGGTGGAGGCCCGCCTTGTGCCGGACACCGGCTTTGCCGCCATCATCGCCCGGCTCTTTCCCTGCGGCTCGATCACCGGCGCGCCAAAGCTTCGGGCCATGGAAATCCTCAACGAACTGGAGCCGTCCCCGCGCGGGATCTACACGGGCAGCATCGGACATCTGGCACCGGACGGGGACTTCCGTTTCAACGTGGCGATCCGCACGCTGGTCGCAGGGGACGACGGGCGCTTCGAGATGGGCACGGGGTCGGGCGTGGTGTTCGACAGCCAGGCGAGGCCCGAGTTCGAGGAATGCGCGCTGAAGCTGCATTTTCTCACCCGCAGCGCGCCCGACTTCTCGCTGTTCGAGACCCTGCGGCTCGAGCTCGGGAGCGGATACACCCTGCTCGAACGCCATCTGGCGCGGCTCCTGCGCAGCGCCTCCATGCTCGGCTTCCGCCATGACGCGGAGAGGCTGCGACGCACGCTCGAGGCTCACGCGGAAACCGTCGCCAGTGATAGTGATAGTGATGGCGGCACGCGGCGGGTGCGGCTGCAGCTCGACCCGGACGGCACGGTTTCGCTCACGGATGCCGCCCTGCCCGAAACGCGCGGGCCATGGCGTGTCGCGATTTCCGCCGAACGGCTCGACCCATGCGACCCGCTGCTGTTCCACAAGACCACCCGGCGCGCGCTGTACGACGGCGAACGCGCACGCCTTGGCGCGGAAACCGGCTGCGACGAGGTGGTCTTCCTGAACCGGGACGGACTGGTGAGCGAGGGCGCGATCAGCAACGTGTTCATCGCGCGGCACGGCCGGCTTCTGACGCCGCCGCTCGGCGCCGGACTTCTGCCTGGAACCCTGCGCGCGGCGCTTCTGGAAACGGGACGCGCCTTCGAGGCGGAGCTGACGCTGGCGGACCTGCTGGCAGCGGAAAGCCTTTACTGCGGCAACTCGTTGCGCGGCCTCGTCGAAAGCCGCATCCAGTCGCGCGAGGACGGGGACGACTGAGACGCAGCGGCCTTGCCGTCTCCCCCTTTGTCCGTTCGCGGCCAATCCACCACCTCGACCTCGGGCCAGAGGTCCTTCATGCGCCGCGCCTTTTCCGCATGTGTCCTGGCATTGTCGAGCGCGGGATTTGGCACGATGCGCATGGCGAAGATGTCGGCGAGCCCGAAGGGCGCGACGATGTCCAGCCGCCCGCCCGCCTCCAGCCGCACGGCCACCGCATGGGTGCGCGAGGCATAGTTGAGAAGCGCTTCCTCGGTGCAGGCCAGTTGCGGGTAGGCGGCGCCAAAACGCTCGGGAAACCAGAGGTGAACCCTTGCCTGGTTGCGCAATTCCACCGGCAGGCCGATCCCCTCGAACGCGGGCGTGACGGCACGGATCACACGGTCCTCCGCCTCGAAGGAGAGGTCGGACGCATCGAAATAGACGAGGTCCGCATCCTTGATGCCGTGGCCCGGAGGACGACCGGTCAGCGCGTTCCAGACACTCTGGTAGATCGCGCCGCTGACCAGACGCCAGTCGGGAAGGGCCAGCGCGCGCGCCCGGCGCAATATGTCCATGATCAGCGGGTCGGTGCGCAGGATCAGTTCGAGCATGGCGCGACGGTCACGCTCGCCGGCGCGGGCCGGATCGCCAAGAACCTCGCGCGACAGGCGCGTCGCCTCACCGGCCTCGTTGGCGGGAGGAGGCATCACCGGTCTGGGCGGCTGCGAAACCCTTGGGCCGGGCTTCGGGCGGCGTTTGGACTCAGGCCGGGGGTCAGGCTCCGGCCGGGGCGCGGGGTCCACGGGAGCCGGGCCCGGCATTCGGGCACGCCCTTCCTGCAGCGCATTGGCGAAGCGCCACGCACGCGAGCGCATGGACGGGCCGGACGTCTCTCGCCGACCCGCGCTCCGCATGACGCCCTTGTCCCTTCCTGTCATTCCGCCTGCCGTCATCTTCGCGCCGCGTCGGGTGACCCACATCGCGATCCCGCTTTTCGCACGACTATGCCACAGACGATGCGGCGACGGTGAGGCACCGCACGCCCGATTTCACAGGTTTGAGGGAGAGAGAGTCACGGACGTCCCGTGCTCCGGCCGAACCCCGCCGGCCGGAGCACGTTCGTCAATGGGTGGTCAGCCGCGCAGGGTTCCGCCGGTGGCCTTTTCGACCGCGGCGCGGATTTTGGCGGCGACCGCCTCGATCTCCGCTTCGGTGAGCGTCCGCTCGCGCGGCTGCAGGGTGACGTCGATGGCGAGCGACTTCTTGCCCTCGCCAACGCCCTGCCCCCGGTAGATGTCGAAGAGGGTCACATCACCGATCAGCACCTTTTCCGCACCGCGCGCGGCCTTGATGAGCTTCTCCGCGCTGACGGCCTCATCGACCACGAAGGCGAAGTCGCGACGCACCGGCATCAGGTCCGGCGCGGTGAAGGCGCCCTTGGAGCGCCCCGTCTTGGACTTGGGCTCGGGAAGTGCGTCGATGAAGACCTCGAACACCGCAAGCGGCCCCTCGATGTCGAGTGCCCGCAGCGTGCGCGGATGCAGCTCGCCGAAGCGGGCCAGCACCGTCTTGGGGCCCAGACGCAGCTCTCCGGAGCGGCCCGGATGCAGGTAGTCGGGCACATCGGTGAAGACCATCAGCTTGTCCACCGGCGCGCCAAGGGCGGAAAGCACCGCCTCCGCGTCCGCCTTGGCATCGAAGACGCCGACCGGCGCGGCATTGCCCGACCAGTGGCGCTCGGCTCCGGCGACACCGGCCGTTCCGCGACGCACGCCGGCCGCGACGATGGACTGGCCCTTCGGCGTGTCATCGGCAAAGACCTGGCCCACCTCGAACAGGGCCACGTCGCCATGCCCCCGGTCGGCGTTCCGCTGGGCCGCCGTGGCCAGGCCCGGCAGCAGGCTCGGACGCATGTCGGACATCTCGGCGGAAATCGGATTGGCCAGTTCGAGACAATGCGAACCGCCGCCGAAGGCCTCCGCCTGCACGCGCGAGACGAAGGACCAGGTAACCGCCTCCTTCATGCCGCGAACAGCCAGCGTGCGACGGGCCTGCGAGCGACGGATCTGGGCCGTGGTCAGAATACGGCCGGCAACGGCGGACGTGCTGGGAAGCGGTGTCGACTCCACCTTGTCGAGGCCGACAATGCGCACGACCTCTTCAACCAGGTCGGCCTTGCCGTGAACGTCGGGACGCCAGGACGGCGGCGCCACCTTGACCTCGTCGCCGGAGCCCGCGACCCAGAAGCCCAGGCGCGTCAGCACGCCCCGGATCTCGGGCGAGGTCAGGGAGAGGCCGGACAGGCGCTTCACCTCGGCGACGGGGAAGTCGATGGTGCGCTCGGTGTCGGGGATCTCGCCGACGAAGAGCACCTCACTCGGGGTGCCGCCGCACAGATCCATGACCAGCTTCGTCGCGAGATCGAGGCCGGGCAGGCAGAACTGCGGATCGACACCGCGCTCGAAACGGTAGCGCGCGTCGGTGTTGATGCCGAGCGTGCGGCCCGTGCGGGCGATGTTGACCTCGTCCCACAGCGCCGACTCGATCAGCACGTCGACGGTCTCCTCGGACGAGCCCGAATGCTCGCCACCCATGATGCCGCCAATGGACTCGACGCCGTTGTCGTCCGAGATCACGCACATGGTGCCGTCGAAGCGGTAGGTCTTGCCGTCGAGCCCGAGCAGCTCATCGCCCTCGCGGCCCCGGCGCACGACGAGATCGCCCTTCACCTTGCCCGCGTCGAAGACATGCAGGGGACGCCCCCGGTCGAAGGTGAGATAGTTGGTGATGTCGACCAGCGCATTGATCGGACGCAGGCCGATGGCGGCGAGGCGCTTCTGCATCCAGGCCGGTGACGGGCCGTTCTTCACGCCACGCACGAGACGCAGGCCGAAGGCCGGGCAAAGGGAGGGCGTGTCGCCGAACTCGAGGCGCACGTTGACCGGACAGGCCCCCTCGCCCCGGATCGGCTCCGGGCGGTTTTCCTTGAAGCGGCCGAGGCCGGCGGCGGCAAGATCGCGCGCGATGCCCGAGACGGCGGTGCAGTCGGGCCGGTTCGGTGTCAGGCCGATCTCGATGACCGGATCGTCAAGGCCCGCGAACGCGGCATAGGACATGCCCACGGGCGCGTCCTCGCCCAGGTCGATGATGCCGTTGTGCTCGTCGGACAGCTCGAGCTCGCGCTCCGAGCACATCATGCCGAAGCTCTCCACATCGCGGATCTTGCCGACGGAGAGCGTCACGTCGATGCCCGGAACATAGTCGCCCGGACGCGCCAGCACGCCGACGAGCCCGGCGCGCGCGTTAGGCGCCCCGCACACGATCTGCAGCGGCTCGCCGGAGCCGGCATCCACCGTGAGCACCCTGAGACGGTCCGCATTGGGATGGGGCTTCGCGTCGGTCACGCGGGCGATTGTGAAGGGTTTCAGCTTGTCGGCCGGATTTTCCACGCCCTCGACCTCGAGGCCGATGCGGGTCAGCGTGTCGACGATCTCCTCAAGCGAGGCATCGGTTTCAAGGTGATCCTTGAGCCAGGACAGGGTGAATTTCATGGCTTCGGTCTTTCGTGTATCGCGGTGCCGGGCGGCCACCGGTCAGGCCGGGGCGCCAGCGCGCGGTGAACTCAATTCGACGGGGTGAAGCGGTCCAGGTCGGGCACGATCGAGGCATCGCCGTAGTTCACGGCAAAGCGCCGGCCGATCTCGTGCATCCGGTCGCTCCAGCGGCGGATGTCGCTTTCGCTCACCGTGCCGCCGGCGGCGATGATGCGCGAGGCTTCGGCCTCGACCTGATCGCGCAGCAACCCGAACTCGAGCATGGCCGCGTCCTCCGCCCGGTACTTGTCGAGCCAGCCGACCGTCATCGTGGCGATGATGACGAGGAGCGCCAGCGCCGAGGTCACCGACGACCACTTCGCAACCCCTGGAATGCGCCGTTCGCTGACCACCAGCACCATGGTGGCGATGGACAGGAAGGCGACGATGGCAACCGCCGTCAGGAAGCTCTCGTAGTTGTCTTCCGCATTCGCCTCCTGGCTGGCACGCAGGGTGGTGATGCGGTCGCGCAGGTAGAGCACCGGGTCGGCGGCAGCGCCAAGCCCCTGCCGGAAATAATCGTCGCAGTAGCGCAACCGGCCGCGTTCGTCCGACTTGTCGGCGCACACGTCGACGAAGGACAGCGGCGCCGGCGAGACACCGGCACGGGCACCGGCCGGGGTCCCGTCCTGGGCCAACGCCTGGGTCGCGCCGGCCAGGACGAGGACGGCAAGCAGCACCTTGCGCAGGAGCACGGTCACATTCATCGCGAAAGTCCTCCGAACAGGGTCGGCAGATCGAGCGGACGGAAGCCGTAGTGATCGATCCAGCGCACGTCGGCGTCAAAGAAGGCGCGCAGGTCCGCCATGCCGTATTTCAGCATCGCGATGCGGTCGATGCCCATGCCCCAGGCAAAGCCCTGATAGACGTCCGGGTCGAGACCGCAGTTGCGGATCACATTGGGATGCACCATGCCGCAGCCCAGGATCTCCAGCCAGTCGTCGCCCTCGCCGATCCTCACTTCGCCACCGGACCGGTCGCAGCCGATATCGACCTCCATGGACGGCTCGGTGAAGGGAAAGAACGACGGGCGGAAGCGCATCTTGATCTCGTCGACCTCGAAGAACGCCTTGCAGAACTCCTGCAGGATCCACTTCAGGTGGCCGAAGTGGCTCTCCTTGTCGATCACGAGACCCTCGACCTGATGGAACATCGGCGTGTGGGTCTGGTCGCTGTCGCAGCGATAGGTGCGCCCGGGCGTGATGACGCGGATCGGCGGATCCTGAGACATCATCGTGCGCACCTGCACGGGCGAGGTGTGCGTGCGCAGCAGCATCTTCTCGCCGTCCTCGCGCGGATGCAGGAAGAACGTGTCGTGCATCTCGCGCGCCGGATGGTCGGGCGGGAAATTGAGTTGGGTGAAGTTCAGGTGATCCGTCTCGATATCCGGACCTTCGGCGATGGAAAAGCCCATGTCGGCGAAAATCGCCGTCAGCTCGTCGATGACCTGGCTAACCGGATGGATGCGCCCGGTCTCCGAAGGCGCGGGGCGCAGCGGCTGGGTGACATCGACGCGCTCGGCGGCAAGGCGGGCATCGAGCGCGGCCTCCTGCAGGACCTCCTTGCGCGCCTGGATCGCCTCGCCGACGCGCTGCTTGAGGCCATTGATCGCCGGGCCGGCCTCGCGCCGCTCCTCCGGCGAAAGCGTGCCCAGGGTCTTCAGCTTCTCGGAGACGGACCCCTTCTTGCCGAGGGCGCCGACACGCACCTCCTCGAGCTCGGCCTCGGTGGAGGCAGCGGCGATGGCCGCCAGGATACCGGATTCCAGTGTTTCGAGTTCGGACATGACACCGTCACGTTCTGCGGCGCGCGTGCAATGCTGCCGGCGCGGCCTGTTGAAAGGGATTTCGGACTTTTATCAGACTTTCGGGGGGTTTCCAGTCGCTGCCCGTCGGTCGCGCGCATGGACACGCGTCGGTGACGACGGGCATCACGCCCCCTCTCAGGCGCTCAGCGCCCGGCTAAATCGCCCGCAGGCCGGCCCCTGGGAGGACCAGCTTCGAAACGGCCTGGAAAAAACGGGAGAAAAGAGAGCGCGGGACGCGCGGTGCCAGTGCCAGACGGCCGATGGCGCGCGGACGGCCGACAGCCCTCCGACCGGGCCACGGGCGCCCCGGGAGGTCGTGGCCGGCAAAATCGATACCCGGGGGGTCTTGGCCCGACGGATCATGGCGCGCGTTTCATCCTGCCAGGTTCACGCGGGCCCAGCCCCGCGCAGCCGATGCATCTCGACCGGCGGGACAGGTTTTGGCAGATGCCGGGAAGCGACGCAAGGGCGCCCGAGACCGCACACGCGCCTGCATACGCCCGCATGCGTCAGGACGACGCCGGCGCCGGTCACTTCGTGAGGAGCAGCTTCTCGAAGCGTGTAATGGACAGACGGTAGAGGCTGCCGTTGTGGCGGATATGAAGCTCGCGCCCGCCCTGGAACAGCACGTCACTGTCGAGCTCGAGCGGCTGGGGCCCCGACTGGGCCGGCACCTGCGGGGAGACGAGCGTCGTGCCGCGCAGCGGACGGGAGCGACGGGGAGCGGCAGCGTCGTTGCGGTATGCGTTGGGAGAGGTCATCCGAAAGCTCCTTCGCTCTTGCGGATACGGACGGTGAGCGTGTCCCGTGCGGGCCGGACCCATCGGCCCGAACATCCGCACACCCTGGAACACACCACCCGGCCGCAGTTTGGAACGGGTCTAAACTTGCGAGTCATTCGCAACTTAATTCATGACTCGAATACTCACCTTTTGATCCGGATGCAATCATGGAGTTCGGAAAAGCGCGACTTTTTGTCATCCGCACCTCGATCGGGACGCGCCGATCGCGCCAAGTGACTCGGGCTCGCGGAATATACTTGACTACAAAACTCATCTTTCATACCCAAGTCAGGTCCACCGTCTCGCTGTGCCCAGAGGCGGAGGAGATCCAAGCGCCAGCAAGCCACGTGTCCTCTCCCTCGACGCTCAGCAAGCCACGCTTCGAATTTGCCGGCTCCGGCCGGCCCCGAAGGCAAGGCAGCAAGGCAACCAGACCATGTGCGCAAGGCATCAGGATTTGCAGCGCGCCATCTCGGAAGCGGTGGAAGCCCATGCCACCGGCCGCGACAGGCCGGCAGGTCCGGACTGCACCGGCGATGGCGCGCCAAGGCGGCGCATCGCGCTGTGGGAGCAGACCGACAACGTCCACTGTTCGATCGTGGGCACCTGTGCCAGCGTCGAGGACCTGCGCCGGGTGGCGCGCAAGGTGGGCATCGACGTATCTCCCGAGACGCCCGACTACGACGTGCACGGCCACTTCGTGCGCATGTCCACCTCCGACAACATCTTTTCGCGCGCATTCCAGAAGCTGCTCGACCAGCGCTTCGAGGGCGCCCTGCGCCGGGTGGCGCGGGTCCGCGAGCCCGAGGCACTGACCGCGCTTTGGCAGGACATGCGTGAACGCGGCCAGGTGGCACCCGCCTACTGGTCCTTCATGACGCTCGGGCACATCCCGGCACGCCTCCGGGTCGAGATCTTCGGCGAGGTGCACATGCTCTCGCATCTTGCCGGCGCCTCGTTTCGCCAGAAGACGGCGGAGGCAACCACCCTGCGCGACCAGCTCGCCGAGGCGGAAGAGCGCGCCCGGCGCGTCGAGGCGGGCCTGAAACAGGCGCTCGGCGAGCGCGACCGGGAAATCGCCGACCTGCGCGCCGCCCTGACCGCGCTCAAGGCCGAGCGCGACAGCCGCGTCCCGACCGCCGATACCGAGATCGCGGCCCAGTCGGAGAACACGTTGCTACGCCGCCGACTGGCGAAATCGGCCCGCGCCATCCAGACCGCACGGGCCCGCGCCCGCCTGGCCGAGGCGCGGCTGGCGGAGATGGAACGCGGCGACGAGATTAGCGTATCGACGCGGTCTCCCGGAGACACTCCCCGACACGTCCTCGACGACGCCCTTGCCGTGTCAGACCGCGCGTCCCCGCATCTCGTCGCCCCGGTGGGCGAGGCCGACGGCGCGCCGCGCGCGGTGCTCTATGTCGGCGGAATGCACGGCCATCGCGACCGGCTGCGCGGCATCGCGGAAGCCTTCAACGCGACCTTCGTGCATCACGACGGCGGGGTGGAGGACGCGCCGCAGCGCCTCGACAGCCTGTTGCCGTCGGTCGATTGCGTCTTCTGCCCGGTCAACTGCGTCAGCCACGACGCATGCCTGCGCGCCAAGAAGATCTGCCAGAAGCTCAACAAGCCCTTCGTGCCGCTGCGCTCGTCCGGACAGAGCGCGTTCCGCAAGGCCTTGCAGTCCCTTGTCCATACGGCGGACACACCCCAGATCAACCCAGACAGAGACACCCAGGGAGATCAAGCCACATGTACATCGCGATGAACCGTTTCCGCGTGAAGAAAGGCCAGGAAGAGGCGTTCGAGGACGTGTGGCGCAACCGCGACCGCAAGCTCTCCGAGGTCGACGGGTTCGTCGAGTTTCACCTGCTGAAGGGCGCGTCCGAGGACGACCACACGCTCTACTCCTCGCACACGATCTGGCGCGACCACGCAGCCTTCGTCGCCTGGACGCAGAGCCAGGCATTCCGCGACGCGCACAAGAACGCCGGCGACAACAAGCCGTTGTATCTCGGCCCGCCCCAGTTCGAAGGCTTCGCGGTGGTTCTGCGCGAAACCGTCTGACCCATTCGCGCAAGGGGCAAACCCCTTGCGCGGCTTCCCCGCCCGCGGCCCGTCCTTTCCCCGAAAGCGGCGGGCC
>MDTG01340305.1_pt1 | contig 12431 bp, 11 predicted proteins | sample 811421 | NCBI WGS metagenome assembly MDTG01 (sample SAMN05326645, study PRJNA326480) | marine metagenome | isolation source: seawater | place: Pacific Ocean: South East | collected 2011
CCTGAAGTTTTCCAATCAAGTAATGAAATACCATATGTAAAGAATAGAATAACTCTCATTAGGTTAATATTAACTAAGTGACAACATTTTCTATAAAGTTAGTGAAATTGTAGATGAATAAAATATTATTAATTCACACAAAATACCAAAATATTGGTGGTGAAGACATATCAGTAAAAAAAGAAGTTCAATTCCTTGAAAAATACTTTGAAGTTGAAACGCTTTATTTTTCAAACAATATTAAAAATTATTTTCTTCAATTATTTTATTTTTTAATAAATAAAAATTTAGAAAGTGACAAAATAATTAAGGATAAAATTTCTTCATTCAATCCAGACTTAGTTTATATTCATAACACGTGGTTTAAAGCTTCACTTGGTGTTTTCAATGTTCTAAAAAAATTAGATATACCATATGTAATCAAACTTCATAATTTCAGATATGATTGCACTAGATACTTTTTTGCAAAAAATCATTTTAAAAGATCAGATTATTGTAATTTATGCGGATCAGAGAGAAAATCAATGGGCTTTTTTAATTCATATTTTCCTGAGTCAAAGATAAAATCACTTTTTGTCATAATTTATGGAAAAAAATATTTTCAAATTTTAAAAAATGAAAAAAATAATATTTTCGTACTTACTGAATTTCATAAAATTTATTTGTCTAATTTGGTAGGTCATTCAAATAAAATAAAAGTATCACCAAACTTAATTGATATTTCATATGCTTCTAAAAAAAACCGCAGTAATGAAAAATTTATTGTTTATGCTGGACGAGTCTCTAAAGAAAAAGGAGTAGAAGAACTTATAAAAACTTTTAATGAATCAAAACTTGAGAATATTCTACTAAAAATAGTTGGGGATGGTCCTTATCTAAATGAACTTAAAAAAAATTATAATAGCAACAATGTTAAATTTCATGGAGCTCTGTCTAACCAAGATACAATCGAGATAATATCAAAATCATTAGCTGTTGTTACTGCGACAAAATTATATGAAGGACAACCAACTTTATTATGCGAAGCGTCTTTATTAGGTATACCATCAATTTTTCCAGACACAGGAGGAATAAAAGAGTTCTTTCCAAAAGAATATGAACTAAAATTTGAACAATTTAATTATGATGATCTTAAAAATAAACTTTTAAGCGTTAATGATGAAGAGTTACTAACCGCAATTGGTGTAAAAAATAAAGAATTCATTGTTAGCTATCTAAATGATTTAGTTACAAATCAAAACCTAATTTCATTGATTGATCGTGAATAATACGAATTTAGTTTCTGTATTGATGAGCACTTATAACTCTCAAAATACTATTAGACGTTCTATAGAAAGCATAATAAACCAAACCTACTCAAATATCGAATTTTTGATTATTGATGATGGATCTACAGATAATACATATTCAATATGTAAAGAATATAAAAATAATTTTGATAATGTATTTGTTTACAAAAATAAACAAAATATCGGACTTACAAAGTCTTTAAACAAACTGATTCGAATTTCAAAAGGATATTTCATAGCGCGTCAAGATGCCGATGACTATAGTCAAAAAAACAGAATTGAAAAACAACTTAAGTATTTACAAAAAAATAATTTAGACGGTTGTTCGACTAGAGCAAAAATAATTGACTCTAAAAGATTAATACCAGGAAAAAGTCTTTATATACCAAAGAAAATATTATTAAAATTCAAAAATCCCTTTATTCATGGAAGCCTATTGATAAAAAAGGAAAATCTAATAGATGTAAATTGTTATGATGAAGAATTTTTCTATGCTCAGGATTACAAACTAATTTATGATCTATTAGAAAATAAATCCAAAATATCGATAATGAAAGATCCACTTTACAACTTAAATATGAAAAATAATATTTCATCAAAATATAAAGAAAAACAAAAGTATTATGCAAATTGTGTGAGAAAAAAGATTTCACCATCAGGGGTAAAATGATTTTTTTAAATCAACTAAATGAAGATTGGATCGTAGATCGGTTCAGAAGTGAGTGGTACGAGTTTAACGGTAGCTATTCAACGACAAATATAAAAGATGCAGATACCATTTGGATTATTGCTCCGTGGACATGGCAAAAAATACCAAAACGATTTCTTAAATCTAAAAAAGTAATATGTACAATTCACCATATTGATGAAAATAAATTCAAAGGTAAAAGCAAAAATTCATTTTATAAAAGAGATAAGTTTGTTGACGAATATCATGTAATTTCAAATAAAACCTACGATCAATTACGAAGTTTGACAAGTAAAAAAATAAATGTCATTCCATTTTGGGTTAATCAAAATATCTGGTTCGAAATAAATGATAAAAATATAATTCTAGAAGAACTTAATCTTCAAAAAAATAAATTTTATATTGGATCATTTCAAAGGGACACAGAAGGTAGTGATCTCATTTCTCCTAAATTATCAAAAGGACCTGATAAGTTTCTTGAAATTGTAGAATTTTATAATTCTAAAAATAAAGATATTGAAGTTATTTTAACTGGAAAAAGAAGACAGTTTGTAATAAATGGATTAAGAAGCAAAAATATCAAATTCTCTTATTTTGAAATGGCATCTTTTGATTTGATAAATAAGCTTTATAATATTTTAGATCTTTATGTAGTTTCTTCAAGATTTGAAGGTGGTCCACAGTCAATCATGGAGTGTGCATTAACAAGAACACCTCTAATATCTACGGATGTGGGCATTGCCTCAGAAATTCTCTCTAGTAAGTCACTTTATTCTTTTTCAACAATTGGAGAAGCAGTACCAGATACAGATTATGCTTTTGAAAAGGTAAAGAGGTATCTTATTCCTAAGGGATTTAAAGAGTTTGATAAAATGTTTGAAAAACATGAAAGTTAGCATTGGTACAAATATTAAAGATGGCCCATGGGGTGGCGGTAATTTATTTGCAATAAATTTAAAAGATTACTTATTAAAAAATAATCACCAGGTTGTAAATAATTTATCTGATGATGATATTGATATTATTTTAATAACAGAACCTCGAAAAACATCAGAATCATCTGCTTATACACATGTTGATGTATTTAATTATTTAAGACATATAAAAGAAGATACTTTAGTTGTTCACCGCATTAATGAGTGTGATGAAAGGAAGAACACAAATTATGTAAATACTTACTTAATGAATGCAAATATGATTGCAGACTCTACCGTTTTTGTAAGTAAGTGGTTAAAATCAATATTCGAAAAACATGGTATTAACAATAAAAATAATAATGTAATTTATGCTGGAGCAAATCAAAAAATATTTAATGATGAAAATTTTATTCCTTGGGATGGATATTCAAAAATTAATTTTGTAACACATCACTGGGGAGCAAATTGGAATAAAGGTTTTGAAACTTATTTGTTTCTTGATGATCTAATCGGCTCAGAAAGATGGAGAGATAAATTAACTTTTACATATATCGGAAATTTGCCAAATAAATTCTCATTTAAAAATACAAAAGTAGTTGAACCAATGTCAGGAAAGAGTTTGGCAGAAGAGATAAAAAAAAGCAATATTTATATTACCGGCTCACTAAATGAACCATCAGGAAATCATCATATCGAGGCTGCACAATGTGGTTTACCAATATTTTATATAGACAGCGGTGGAATACCTGAATACTGTAAAAATTTTGGAATTGAATTCAATACAGATAATCTTGAAAGCAAACTTTTAAATTTATCTAAAGATTATCCAAAAATGATAAAAGCTTTATCATCATATCCATTTAACTCTGAAAAGATGTGTAAAGATTATCTAGATCTTTTTAGTGAGATGTTAAAAAATAAAGAAAATTATGTTAGTCAAAGAAACTTTAATCTGACTACAAATTTTTTATCAAAAAAAGTTTTTAATATCAGAAATAAATTTAAGATTTAAAAATAATCTTTTCAAGTCTTTTATTGAATATATCAAGAGTATTATTATTCATAATTAATTTTTTACCTTCTTTTGATAATTTGAGATAAAAGCTTTCATTTGATAAAAGGTAATCAATTTTGTTCTTCCAAATTTCAACCTGATTATTATCAGCAAATAAAATATGTTTGTCTTCAACAAATTTTTTTGGCTCCCAGAAACCTTCAGTTTTAGTTATTATAACTGGAGTTCCCATACTCATTGATTGTAAAGCAACACTTTGACCCGAAGGCTGTAGGCTATTCTTCAATGGTATTAATGTTACATCTGATTGTTCATAATATTTTTTAATTTCGCTATCGGTAATTTTTGTATCATCCCATTTACCGCTTAGTAACTTCACATTTTCTGGCATTTTGTCATTTGCGTTAATTTTTTTTGTAATAAGTACAAAATTGTATTCGTTTAATTTTTTTGCTAATTCAATAATAAATTCATAATCTCTTTTACCATCATTACCAATAAAAAGCATCTGCTTTTTATTTGAATGAAATTTCTTTTCAATTTCTGTACTCCAAAATTTTTCATCTGTAGAAAAAGGCAAGAAATGCATTTTTTGAGCAAATTTTTTATAATTATTTTTTGCATATTCATACTCACCTAAACTTAAAAAAATAAGTTTATCAAAAGTACTAGTGAAAATATAAATAAATAAGTTTCTAAAGAATTTTTTTATGCGGTTGTTTACTTTTTGATTATATAAGCCCATTATAAAAACTGTTGAAATAGTTTTTCTTGAAAAAAGTATTTTAAAAATGATTGAATATCCCACTCTTTGATTTGTACAAATGATAAGGTCAGAGTTTTTGATTATCTTATTATTTTCTACTGAATTAATATTTTCACTAAAAAAAGGCAAGCCTGATATTTTTCTTAAAAAACGATTAATGAAATATAACGAATTGTTTTTTATATCGTTATTAAATTCAATTATTTTATAATTAGGAAATTTATTTTTAAGTTCAAAAAAACCGTAAAAAAACTCTTTAGAAGAAAGTTCTTCATTTTCTAATCTCTCAAGACGACCTTTTTGATATATATAAGTTAAATTTTCCATAATTTACGATTAAATATCTTTTCTTCTTTTATTATGTTATTAGGTTTATATTAAGTAATTAAATAATTTTACATATAAAAAAACTTATGAAAAATACACTAAACAACATTACAGGTAATTTAATCTTCTTGTCTATTTTCTTATTACTTTTATTTAATAGACCATTTGTTGGTATTTATATATTTAATGTTCAGATTGGAAAATATTTAATTGCACTAGCCGTTCTTTTGAGTGGATTAACTTTAATTTTATTTTTATTAAAAAAAGATATTTATGAATTGCCCTATATTAAATCACTTTTAAGTGTATTTTTCTTATCATCATTAATATTCTCTATTGGTGTATTCATTCATGACACAAATATTTTCAGCTCATACACATATAAATCAAGTACATATATATGGACTATTGGATATTTCTTCTTCGGATTATTTTTATTTGGGAATTTTGACCAAAATAAAAAACTTAGGTATTTAACTACATATTTATTTATGACAATTCCATTTATACATTATTTGTTTTCTACAGGTTATTTTCCAAATTTTGTAATTGACTTTTTCAATATTTATTCTGATAAATTTGAATTTACAAAAGCATCTGACATCATGCTATCACTGTTGGTTGGAAATTTATTTTGTCTTAAGAATATTGAAAATAATTTTGTAAAAATATTTTATTTTACATTCTCAGTATCTTTCCTTCTTCCTTTACTATTGTTTATGAGTAGAGGCTCTTTTGTTTCAGGTGTTTTCTTTTTTCTGTTGGTAATTTTTTACTATCGAAAATATTTTTTTAGTAACATAAAATATTTAATATTTTTTGTAATTCTCTCTTTGACATCATCTCTGATTTCTTTATCAAATGTAAGTGATATTGAATTCTCTTTTACTTTTGAAAGTGAACAACCAACGGTTGTTGATGCAGTTCAATCTGTAAGTAAAAAAAATGAAACAAGAAAAGCATTTCTTTCTCTTTATTTCCAAGATGGACGATTGATGTCAAAAGATAATACAACTAACTGGAGATTGGATATTTGGCAAGATGTTTATGAAGATATGAATAATAAAAACCTTCTTATTAGAGGATATGGACACAATGCAATTATTCCAGTTATGACTGACCCCACTGCACCTGGAAGACTCGGAAGAGATGGATTGAATGAAAATGTCCATAATTACTTTGTAACAATATTTTCAAGAGGTGGTTATTTCCAATTAATTTTGTTTTTAAGTTTTTATTTTATTATATTAAAAATCTGGAGAAGTAAATATTTGAACAACTCAATTTTAATTTTTATGTTGCCAGTTCTGTTTAACTCAACACTTGATATGAGTATGGAAGGTGTCCAATATCCTCTTGTTTTTTATCTATTTCTTGGGTATCTGCTTCAATCAGAAGAAAAATCAAAAATCTGTAATTTTTAGACTTAACAATCAAATATTTACATGTATCATTATTTATATGCCGAAAGCACTAATTACTGGAATCACAGGACAAGATGGTTACTATTTAGCAAAATTCCTACTCGAAGAAAACTATAAAGTACATGGTACTTTAAGAAGGTCTTCAACATTTAATACATCAAGAATTGATGATTTGATTGCGGAATATAGAGATCAAGAAAAACTTACATTACATTACTCAGACTTACTCGATTCATCTTCATTAAACAATTTGATAAATTCAATTCAGCCAGATGAAGTTTATAATTTAGCTGCTCAATCTCATGTTGCCGTATCATTTAAAAACCCTATTTATACAACTGAAGTTGGAAATTTAGGTTCAATATCATTATTAGAAGCAATAAGGCATTCAGATAAAGATATAAAATATTACCAGGCATCATCATCAGAAATGTTTGGAGGTGGATTTAAAGGCAAACTTAATGAAGATTCTGTATTTGAACCAAAAAGCCCCTATGCTGCTTCAAAAGTTTTCGCTCACAACATTACAAAACTTTACAGAGAATCATATAATTTATTTTGCACTAATGGAATATTGTTTAATCATGAGTCTCCATTTAGAGGTGAAACATTTGTAACAAGAAAAATAACAAGAGCAGTAGGAAGGATCCATTTAGGTCTACAAAAAAAACTTACTTTAGGAAATCTTGATGCTTCGCGCGACTGGGGATTTGCCGGAGATTATGTAAAAGCAATGTGGCAAATGCTTCAACACGACAATCCAGATGATTGGGTAGTCGCAACGGGAGAATCATATACTGTTAGAGAGTTTGCAAAATTAGCATTTAGCTATCTTGATTTAGATTTTGAAGAATATATTGAGACATCTGATAAATACTTTAGACCAAATGAAGTTGATTACCTTCTTGGAGACCCAACCAAAATTAAAAAAACCCTTGGTTGGAAAAATGAAACATCTTTTGAAGATTTAGTAAAAATGATGGTTGATAGTGATATTAATTTAGCAAAAAGAGAAAAAGTATTATTGGATGAAAACTTAATTAAGCCTACTTGGGAAAACCCTACATAAATTTATATATTTTTTAAGAACCAATTATAAGTTAATTCAAGACCTGTTTTTAAATCAGTTTTAGCTTTCCACCCATAACTATTTATTAAGCTTGAGTCTAATAATTTTCTTGGATTGCCATCAGGTTTTGAATTATCAAATAGAAGTTCCCCTTTATACTTTAAGATATCTTTAATCAATATTGCAAGCTCGTGTATGGTTACTTCTTCTCCACTTCCAATATTGATTAAATCATTTTCAATGTCGTTTTCAATAATAAATTTGATAGCATTTGCTAAATCTTCAACATATAAAAACTCTCTTAATGGCTTACCGGTTCCCCATATACCAAATTCCATTTCATTATTCTTCATTGCAAGATTCATTCTTGTAATTATGCCTGGAATAACATGACTATCAGATTTAGAAAAATTATCTCTTGGACCATATAGATTTGTTGGCATTAAATTAATTACTTTATGTCCAAATTGAATACTTAAAGCTCTACCTATCTCAATTGCAGAAAGTTTAGCCATAGCATAAGGAGAGTTGGTATTTTCTAATTTTCCATCCATAAAACTGTCTTCGTTAATTGGGTTTTTTGCATTAAGTGGATATATGCAACTACTTCCAAGATTAACTATTTTTATGTTAGGGAAACGCACACATGCTTCTAAAATATTCATATTTATTTTTAAATTTTCCAAAATGAATTCTGTTCGTTTTGTGTCGTTTGCATAAATACCACCAACTTTTGCAGCTGCATTAACAATAATATTTGGGTTTGTATCAGCTATGATATTTTGTGTTTCTATTAAGTTGAATAAATCCGTATCATTTCTAGTAGATGGGATAACTTGATAAGTTTTTGGATTTTCCTTAAAAATATCAACGACAGAACTTCCAACCAATCCATTACTACCAAAAACTAAAACTTTATTTTTAATAATTTAACCTCTCTAATTATTTAATTTTATTCATAAAAAGTTTTAATAGATTAAATTTAAAATTATTACACTAAAAGGATATGATTAATTTACCACCGTTTCTAATAAGGGATATTAATTTAGAAAAAACCAATTCTATAAAAAAAATCTATTTAATATTATTTGGCAAATTTTTATCGTTAGTTATAAATAAAACTAACGGAAATTTTTTTTGTTATGTCATGAATATTTTTTTTAAAAATGATGGAAAACTAATTTTTAAAGACAATAAGTATTGCAAAAAACTGCGAAATGAAATTGAAATTTACTATCCGAATAAAAGAATATTAAGGATAGTAAAAAATGTTGATTTTCAATTTAATTTAATTCTTAATACTTATATGTTTAAAGATATTGATCTCAAAGATGACGATGTTGTTATTGATTGCGGAGCTAATATTGGAGAACTAGGGCTTGCTTTAAATTCTTATGGAATTGATATAAAATATTTTGCATTTGAACCTGAAGTTGAAACATTTAATTGTCTTCTTAATAATGTAAAAAATCGTGAATATGTATTTAATAAAGCACTTGGTGAAGAAAATATGACAAAAACTTTTTACTTAGATAGTTACGGAGGTAACTCTTCACTTATCAATTTTGGAACTGATAATGAAGAAGAGGTTGATGTTGTTACCCTAGACAGTCTTGATTTCAAATTTCCAATTAAGGTTTTTAAAGTTGAAGCGGAAGGATATGAACCGGAGGTTTTAAAGGGATCACTAAATACTTTAAAAAGAGTTGAATATATATCTATTGATTTTGGCGCTGAAAGAGGAATAGAACACGAAAACACAGTTATTGAAGTAAATAACATACTTCTAAAAAATAATTTTGAATTAGTAAAATTTAGTAACTACAGAACTATTGGGCTATACAAAAATAGAAGTCATGAATAGTAAAGATTTAAATATCTTAAAAGATGATTTAAATACTTACCTTAACTCGCTAAAGATAGAAGAATTTGATTATTTACCAGCTTTAAAAGGTGTTACAAAAATTGGTAAAGATCTAAGTTTAGGATTTAATTGCTTTGTCATAAAATGTTTATACATTTTAGATGAATGGAATGATTTAAGCGATGAAGCACAAAGTAATTGGGTCAATTTTATAAATTCCTTTCAAATACAAAATCAAAAGTTTCCACAAAATTCTTATATTGATGAAAATTATTTAAAATCTTACAGCAAATTATTTACTAGACATAATGCTAAATTTCAGTTAAAACATGTAATGAATTCATTAGGATCAAATTATGAAACCAAGGATGTTTATCTCACAAAATCTATCAGAGCTGAAACAAAACAAGCTATATCTACATTAAATCAAATCAATTACCAAAATAAATTGCAGTACCTTGATTTTCCAAAAAGTTTAGATGAAATAAATTTATTTTTATCTGAACTGAACTGGCAAAAACCATGGTCTGCCGGAGCCCAATTCGCATCCCTATGTGTGTTTACAGAAACTCAACTAAACGGTAAACAAAATAGAATTTCTAAGGATGCATTAATTAAGTTTGTAGATAGTTTAGTAAACAAGGAAGATGGATTTTATTATTTTGGAGATACCCCATCAGTTCAGGAAGTGGTAAATGGAACAATGAAGATAATTACAGGATTAGACTGGATTAATTACAATGTTCACTATCCAAAAAAAATAATTGATCTGTGTTTAGATTTCAATATCAATTCAGAGGGTTGTGACATTGTAGATATAGTTTATGTTCTTTATAAATGCTCATTAACTTCTGAATACAGAAAGCATGATATTGATGATTATTTCAACAATGTTTATATTGAAATTATGAAACATTACATCAAAGAAGAAAAAGGCTTTTCTTATTTTATAGATAAAAGTCAAACAAATTATTACGGATTAAAAATTACTCAAGGATTAAAAACTGCTGATATACATGGCACGACGCTACTGTTGTGGGCAATTTCTATGATTGAAAATTTTAAAAATGAGTCAAATTTATTTCAAACTCTCAAACCATAATAATGAATATACCTAATTTTTTATATTGCTTCGATACCAATTACAATATTCAAGGCTTAATATCTATGACTTCACTTTTAAATAACTTAGATTCAAAGATCAATATTTTTATTATTCACAATGATCCTGATTCAATCAAAAAAAACATAGAAAGCATTAAAAGTAATAAACATTTAAACAATATTGAAATATTTCAATATTCAAATCCCGGTATTGAACTTCCAAACCTGAGTAACTCGCACGTGTCTGAAGCAACTTACTATAGATTATTCATACAAAACTATTTACCTGCTGAATTAAAAGAGCTTGTATATGTTGATGCTGACATAATTTGCTTTTCAAATCCAATAGAACAAATTATCTTTGCTTTTGAAGATATGAAAAAAGAAAATAAACCAATTGCTGCTTTAACCGAATATCAGAAGGAAAATGAAACAAGTACTCATTTTGAAAGACTTAAATTATCTGGAAATAAATATTTCAATGCAGGAGTTATGCTTATTGATTATCAGCAATGGAGAGAAGACAATCTTCAAAAATCTTTTATTGAATTATTAAAAAAACATCATGAAAAAATTAAGTTTTGGGACCAAGATATACTTAATGCTTATTTTGATAGTAACTTTTATGAATTAAATGAATTTTTAAATTACAAAGTAAATTTAAATAACAAAAATTATTCTGAAACTTTCTTACAAAATGAATTAGAGAAAATAATATTTCTTCACTATGCAGGAAGTTTCAAACCATGGACTGTGAGAGGAGCTTATCACAAAAAATCACAATACTACCACGACTACTTTCTTAAGATTTTCAAAAAATATTACCATATTGAAAATACATGGAAAACAGCTGCAATGTTTCAAATCATGAAATCAATAATTTCTTTAAATATTTTAAATGCAAGATATCCTTTTAGATTATTACTTTATTCGATCAAGAGCCTTTTTATTAGGAGGTAAATTTATATTATGATTAAAGAAAACGATATATTAACAAGTTACAATTTTGCTCGTAATTGCACAAAAGTATTTGTAGAATCAGTCACACCCAAACAATACGAATTAGTTAAAACAAATTCATCAAAGATTATCAATAGAAATCAAAATATGGTTATATATAAAAATATAAATATAGAGTTAATAGAAAATGATATTATATTTTGTCACAGCTCATTTGTTAAAGAATTATTTTTTCATTTAAAAAAAATTGATAATTTAAAAAATATTAAAATAGTTACAAGCCAATCAGATTTACAAATAGATAAAAAGCTTTATGCAAAAAAACCAAAATGTGTTTCTAAATGGTTTTCGATAAATGTAAATTATGATCATGAAGATTTGATTCCTATCCCGCTAGGAATTGCAAATAATTATTCTCCCAAAAATATTAGATTCAATGATTTAATTAATCATGATGAGATTAAGAAACATAAAATTAATAAGATTTATTGTAATTTTAATCCAAATACAAATGATAAAGAGAGAAAATCTATTTTTAATTTATTTAGGAATAACGAAGATTTTATTTTTGATTTACCACAACTTTCAATTCAAGAATACATTGATAAAATCAGCAAACATAAATATATCTTAGCGCCATGGGGAAACGGTTTTGATACACATAGAGTCTGGGAAGCGTTTTATCTTGATTCAATACCAATAATTAAAAAACATAAAACATATGAGTTCTTAGAAAATTCATCAGCAATATTTGTCAATGAATTTGAAGATTTTAAAAATATTAAAATTGAAAACCTTGAAGATAATTTTAAATATGAAGATAATGAATTTTTGAATATACAATTTTGGATTCAAAAAATTAATTCTAATGTAATTGAAAGCAAAGAGGTCAATGAAATAAATGAGACTGAAAGAATGACTAATTACAGAATTTTTGAGCAAAAATTTAAATACAACCTTCAAAGTTATAGAAAAAAAATTAGGTATTATTTAATGAAATTTCCGAGA
>MDTG01363134.1_pt1 | contig 12431 bp, 13 predicted proteins | sample 811421 | NCBI WGS metagenome assembly MDTG01 (sample SAMN05326645, study PRJNA326480) | marine metagenome | isolation source: seawater | place: Pacific Ocean: South East | collected 2011
AAGCCAAGCTTCTAACAGATCACTAGTGAAGACATCTCCCTTAAGCAAAAATTCATGGTCCTCTTCAAGTGCATTTAAGGCACCTTCAATGCTATTAGGGACTTGCTTTAATTTCGCTTGTTCTTCTTCAGGCATACTGAAAAGATCATCATCGAGTACATCGCCAGGGTCAATTTCGTTTTCGATACCATCAAGACCTGCCATTAACATTGCAGGGAATGCTAAATAAGGATTACAAGTTGGATCTGCAGATCTGAACTCAATTCTTTTAGCTGCCTTATTGTCTGGATCGTACATTGGCACTCTGAATGCTGCACTTCTATTTCTGGCTGAAAGACCTAAAATTGTAGGCGCCTCAAAACCAGGAACAAGTCTTTTGTAGCTGTTTGAAGTTGGTGCACACAACCCCATTAGAGCTTGTCCGTGTTTAATTAGACCGCCAATATAATTCAATGCTAATTTACTTAATCCAGCATATTCATTTCCGGCAAATAAAGGTTTTCCATCTTTCCATATACTTTGGTGGGTATGCATACCTGTACCATTGTCGTTATAAATTGGTTTTGGCATAAATGTAGCAACTTTGCCGTAACTTTGTGCAACATTCTTAACAACATATTTATACCTCATAACTTTATCAGCCATTGACAGCATAGTATCGTACCTCAAATCAATTTCACCTTGACCTGCTGTTGCAACTTCGTGATGATGCTTTTCTATATGGAATCCAAGTTGTTCGACCATTATTCGAACCATCTCGCCTCTTATGCCGTGCATAGTATCAATTGGAGCTGCTGGAAAATAGCCACCTTTATAACCAGGTCTTTGCCCAATATTAGGACCACCATCAATCATTTCTTCAGACCCAGAGTTCCATATACCTTCGTCAGAATCAACTTTAAAGTAAGCCTCGTTTTCCTTTTGGAAAAATTGCACTGAATCAAAAACAAAGAATTCTAATTCAGGGCCCCAATAAGAAGTATCACCAACCCCTGAATCTTTTAAATATTGCTCAGCTTTAATTGTTATGTATCTAGGATCTCTAGAATAATGATCATTACTTAGCGGATCTCTAATGTCAGCAATTATTGATACAGTTTTTTCTTCAAAAGGGTCAACTTTAGCTGTATCAGCATGAGGAAGAAGAAGCATATCTGATTGTTCAATAGATTGAAAACCTCTTACACTTGATCCGTCAAAACCAGTTCCTTTTTCAAATAAATTATCGTCTACTTCAGATATTGGCAAAGCAACGTGTTGCCAAGTACCTGGAACGTCAATAAATTTTAAGTCTAAAATATCGCAATCATTATCTTTCATCAGTTCCAAAATTGATTTAGAAGCTGATAATTTATCTTTTCCTGCCATTTATTCCTCCTTTAAAGATTAATAAAATACTATTAGAATATAATAAGCAAAAGATTGCAATGAAATGTTTCAAAAATGTTGCAATAATGTATTAATTAAGATTAATTCGTAAAAAAATAATGAAGATATTACTAATTACAGATACTCAATTTGGTATGTGTGATGATAATTTGTCATCTGAAAAATGGTCAAAAATAGCTAAATCATGGTCACTTCCTGATAGTGGAATAGAAAAAGAAAAGCGAAATCTAAAAAATTTTATTGATTTTGCAAATAAAGTGAAACCTGATTTAGTTATTCATTGTGGTGACATAGTAAATAGAATCAGTAATAGCAACCCATTAAATGAATATTTAAATTTGATAAAAAAATTAAATGATGTGCCAATTTATCATTTGCCAGGAAATCATGACGTTGGAATTGATCCAGAAAATTTGTCTTTAGAGGGATTGAATTTTTACAATGATTTTTTTGGCAATGATTTTTATAATTTAGAATGTAAAAATTTTGAATTAATTTTTCTCAATAGTTCTAAATTTATCAATTATCAAAACACAGATTTATATGAAGAACAAGTTGATTTCATAAAGAAAAAATTAAAAGCTTTTACTTCAAGAAAAAGAATTATTGTTTTTATGCATCATCCTCCATTTATTGATGATAAAGATATTTTACCCAAAGGTGAAAATCGTATTCATGGAAGGGATATTTCTTATTGGACTTTTAATAAAAAAATTAATGAAGATTTTTTTAATTTATTTGAAAATCATGATTTAGAATTTATATTTACAGGGCACCTTCACATTAATTTAGAAACGCAATACAAGAATACTAAAATAATTGTAACCTCTGCCTTAGGTTTGCCATTAGGTATTGACCCGTCTGGATATAGGATAATTGAGGATAAAAATGAAAAATTATCTTATGATTTTTTTAAAATTTAATAAGGTATTTTTCTATTTTTAAATTTTCGCCCAATTTCAGCCATTTCTTCGGTGTCATTCCCCCCAATCATTCCAGAGCCTAACTCATCTATGATATATTTTATTCTTTCTTCTGGGTTCATTGACAAATCATTCCAGCTAGAATAAAAAGTTTTATTATTCTTAAGTAAAGCAGATTTAATTTTCTCCCTAGCTTCGTCCATTACCTTAGGGTAAGGAGGGTCATGGGCATCAGGTAGTCCATATGACATTCCCATATCACCTGGTCCCCATTCTGCAAATGCAATCCCAGGAACATTAGCAATTTCATCAACATTTTCAACACAATACCTATCCTCAATTTTTAAGCCTAAGAATAACTCGCCTTCTGGATTCAAAGGCCAAGGATCAGCTTTTCTTACATATTCTTCATTTGACATATTCCATAGTTCTGCTGGTTCTCCTTGACCCCCAGCCCCCCTTAGTCCTTCAGGGATAACATCATTACCTAATTTTTGAAATGGGTACCTGCATGTTGCAACGAATGCTGCAACTGCATCAGCTGATCTAGTATGAGTATTTAATATTCCGTGAACACCAGTACTTAGTACATGTCTTGATTGCCAAGCATTAGCTAAGACTTCACTGACAGTAGTTGCATTTGACGGAAGTGTAGTAATAACTGCCGGAGTCAAGTGACCACTTTTGGTTGGACCACCTGCTTTTAACCCTTTCATAAACTCATGAAGACCTTTTATATCAAAATAATGGTGCTCAAAATCTACTAAAAGGAGATCTGCCCATGTGCCATTCATTTCTTTTCCACAATCAAAAGAAAGCTCATCAGGCTTAGATATATATATATGTTGGCCTTGTTCTATTAAATCAATAAGTTTGTTAATTCGAGCCATTATTCTTTCCCTTCTCTTATTTTAATAGCTAATTCCTCTAAGAAAATATCTACCATTTGAAGATCCTCTTTTCTTAGAAGCTCTCCAAGAAATACAAGATTGCCTTCAATTAAATAAACCCTATAAAAAGGTTCTCTTCTTGGGCAGTCAGCACCAATAGGATTTTTGGTTTCCTCAATAAAATTATTTTTATTTAATATAAAAGTTTTATTAATCCCTAAGCTTTTATCTTGGGTGACTTTATATGGGGGCGGATAATCTGCAAATCCTCTACAAGTTGTTTTTTCTACTTTATCTCCATATGCTTTTATGCCATCTAATGGTTCAATATATTCTGTTTGTTCCTGTGCTGCTTTTAGCCCATCCGTATTGGCTAATTCAACAGTTGGATACCTTATAATTGCAACTTCTCTTCCTTCAGGTGGGGCAAAACCCCATCTTGCGTCAGTTGAATTTGGGAATTCTGCTATTTCAAACCCTTTTTTCATTTTCCAGCCAGCTGAAGTTGCATCAGACATTTCATAAATAGTATCTGAAGAGGTGAATTCATCTGAACCTGAAGAGCCTCCGCATGCTAAAAAGAAAACAGATAATAAAACCAAAACAAAAGACAAAGAATATTTTTTCATAAATTCACACCTGACTATAATTTCAAATTATATTAATGTATAGATAATCTATATCAAATTAGTGAGAAAGGAAATATTATGAGGCCCGGTTTTAATATGGGGGTTGATCCTGTTAATTATGAAAAACCTCAGTCAATTGTAGATGAAACATTAGAATTTGCTGCTCAGTTTGGAGCCACAGACTTAATAATTCAGTCATATTTAGAAGGAGCTATACCAGGAGAAGAAAAGTGGGAGCTTGATGATATTTTATCTTTAAAAAATAAAGTAGAAAGTTATGGTTGTAAAATTGAAGCATTTGAGAATGTTCCTACAAGATTTTATGATCATGTTATGCTCGGAGGCCCAAAAAGAGACGAGCAAATAGAAAATATGATTTACACAATTCGTAATATTGCTAGGTCAGGAGTTTCTATATTTGGGTATAACTGGATGCCTTCAAGAGTTTGGAGGACAGAAAGAGAAATGCCTATTAGAGGAGGAGCCAAGGCAACAGCATTTGACTATAAGATCGTCGAAGAGGGGCTAGAAAATGGATCAATAGTTGATGAAAAACCTTCTCTAGCTCACGGAAGAATATATGAAGATGATGAGATGTGGGAAAATCTTGAATATTGGATAAAAATAATAACTCCAATTGCTGAGGAAGAAGGTATTAGATTGGGGATTCATCCATGTGATCCCCCAGTTCCAAAATTAGGGGGAGCAGCAATGCTATTTAGAAGTTTTGAAGCCTATAAAAGGTTAATAGAAATTTATCCATCTGACAGCAATGCAATTGAATTTTGCCAAGGTACTTTTTCTGAAATGAATGAAGATATTTATGAAATGATTAGGTACTTTGGAGAAAGAGATAAGATTTTATATGTACATTTTAGAAATGTATCTTCTCAAGTACCTAAATTTCACGAAGAATTTATTAATACAGGATATGTGGACATGCTTAAAGCCATGGAAATATACCACGACGTTGGCTTTGAGGGTGTATTTGTAGATGATCATGTTCCTGTGGGGGTTAATGACACAACGTGGGGCCATAGAGGAAGAGCTTTTGCAAATGGCTATATTCAAGCAACAATTGATTCGGTAAAAAGAAATGCAAAAAAATGATTTAGTACAAAGATTAGAAAAATGCTATACAGGGGCTGTTTATGACGTTCTTAGGGAGAGAGGAAATAAAAATACCATACTTCCTCATAAAATTAAATCGATTGATCCTTCAAAAAATTTAGCAGGAGAAATATGGACTTGTAGTGGAGAAATTGATGAGACTCTAGACAAAGATACTACAATGCTGAGTTGGACAGAAATGCTTAGCAAGGCTCCTTCAGGGGCAGTTGTAATGTGCCAACCTAATGACGGCACAATTGCTCATATGGGTGAATTATCAGCAGAAACATTAAAATATAGAGGGGTAAAAGGATATATAGTTGATGGAGGATGTAGAGATGTGGATTTCATTCTAAAATTAGGATTTCCTGTTTTTTGCAAATATTTTACTCCTTCAGATGTTGTATGCAGATGGAAAATTACTTCTTTAGGTGAACCAATTGAAATAGGAGGATTGATAATAAATTCTGGAGATTATGTGTTAGGAGATATCGACGGGGTAGTAGTTATTCCAAGAGAGATTGCTGCGGAGGTTATTACTGAAACAGAAGAATATATAAATACTGAAAGCGCCTTAAGAAAAGATATACTTTCGGGCGTTGATCCTCAGGAAGCCTACTTAAAATACAGGGTATTTTAATTTAAAATTTAGTTCTGTATTCTGGCTTGCCTTGAATATCTAATTTAACCCTAAACAAATCTCCACCTCTATATGCATTAAAGTCATACCCTTTCGGTTCAATGCCGGTTGCTTCTTCTGGAGAACTTCCAGATCCCCATCCAGCACTACTAACATAAAGTTCATTTAAATCTTTTCCTCCAAACATAGGGCAAGAGGTTTGGGTTGCTGGAAAATAAATTTCTCTTTCTAATTTTCCATCAGGATCAAATCTCATAACCTTTGAGCCCCACCATATTGCTGACCAAATAAAACCTTCTGAGTCAACAGTCATCCCATCAGTTATTCCTTCAGATTCGTCATTAATTTTTACTAAAACTTTTTTATTAGATAAGGCCTTTGTAGTACTGTTGTAATCCCATTGGTATATAGTTTTAGCAAGAGTGTCAGTATTGTAGAATTTGGTTTCATCAGGAGAGAATCCCATTCCATTACATAAAGTTATGCCTTCATCTATTATATCAATAGAAGTGTCTGTGTTAACTCTAAAAAGTATGTCACTTTGCCAGTCAGAAGCATCAGTGCCACAGTAAAAACTTCCGTCAGGGCCTGAAGTGGCATCATTTATTTTAATTGCGGTGTCTTTTCCTTCAAAATTTCCACTTTGAATCCATTTAAAATCATCATCGGAATGCCATAGCATCACGCCTTCCCATGTTCCTAAAATTAGTCCTCCTCCTTCATTGAATCTGTATCCTCCAACTTCGACACCATCATGTATTACATCATTTGATCCAGTTTCTGGATCATACTTGAATAGCTTGCCACCTTGAATATCTGTCCAATAAAGCTTATTTTCTTCAGGGTTCCATACTGGGCCTTCCCCTACAATTGCATCTGGAGAGGCTAATTTTTCAATGTGATATTCCATGAGACTCCTTCACTTAATAGATATGTTTATCTATATTATCAGGATATATTTATATCGTGTATACTTTGAAAAAAATTATTAAAAGGGGTTAATTTATGGGTACTCATGATAATAAAGTGGCAATAGTGACCGGAGGAGCTCAAGGTATTGGAAGAGGAATAGTTGATGTGCTGTCCTCTGAAGGAGCAAAAGTATGCATAGCTGATATTTCAGATAAGCACGGTCAAGAAGCTGCAGAAATTATAAATAAAAACGGGGGTTCAGCGATATTTGTAAATGCTAATTTTGAAAAGTCCGATGTACCTGAAAAAGTTGTTAATGAATGTGTAAGTGCTTTTGGGGGAGTAGATATTCTTGTTAACAATGTTGGTATTCAGCCACCCTCTTCATATAAAAACGTAGAAGAAACTCCTGAAGATATATGGGATGCAATTTTAAATGTTAACTTAAAAAGCTATTATTTAATGTCTAAATATGCAATTCCTCATATTAGAAAGAATGGCAAGGGCGCTATAATTCATATTGCTAGTGTGCAAGGCCTTCAATCTATGCGAGGAGTTCCTGCTTATGCTGCCAGCAAAGGAGGAGTGTTATCTTTAACAAGAAATATGGCTCTTGATTATGCAAAAGAGCAGATAAGAGTGATGGCAATTTGCCCTGGTGCATTTAATACTCCATTGCTAAGAAACTCGATGGCTGGAGATATTGAAGAAGGATTCAAAACAATGGGAGATGCTCATCCAATTGGCAGAATTGGTCAGCCTGAAGAGATTGGTCATGCGGCATCATTCCTGTGCAGCGATAAAGCTTCATTTATTACCGGAGAATATTTAGTTGTAGATGGTGGAATGATGGCTTGGGGGAATTGGGATACCGGCGACCAAGGAGAATAATTTATTGATTTAATGAGCTTTTAAAAGAATGACATAATTCTAAAGACTCTTGCTCACTAAGGCCTTCGCATAAAATAATTAAATTTCCAAAAATTATATATCCTCCAAACCTAGGCGTTTGATCGCATCCAGCCTCAGAATTTCCTGCTCTTGGTACACACTTTCTTCTATCTTTGGCTCCCTCTTTCCACATAACATTGTCACCGCTAACAATCGCGTCTTTTCCAGATGCGCTTGATGCAAATTCTTCCCCAAATTGTATTGCTTCTTTGTGTGTTTTATATTCTCTTATTTCTAAATCTTTTTTATTATATATTGCTCTTGAAACAGCGATAGCCTCAGGTAAGTCATCAACTATATATTTTTTACCAAGCTTTATTTTTGGAATTGATATTTCGTTAATTGATATATTGAATTCAGGATTAACAATTTTTTCTAAATTTATACTATTATTTGATTCTTTAGAGGAGCATGAAAGCAAGAAAAAAAATATAATCAGGAATATAAAATTTATTTTGTAAATCTTGATGGTTCTCTCCATAAATTATTTTCCATAGATTCTCCGCCAATCTCTGCTGAAACCTCTTTAAATTGCTCTGTAATTGGGTTATATGTAATTATTTTATCTTGAAATGAAGCAAGATCTGAGGAACCTTCGCTTAATGATACAACCGCAAGCCTCATTCCATATCTGGTTAGTTTCATTAAGCTGTTATCACCATAATTTAATACCCATATATGACCTTCTCCATGGAAATTTGAGAAAAGTATTTGAATTGGAGTGTCTCCAACTCTATACTTCTTTAATTCCTCTCCATCCAAGGTTATTCTTGATACTGTCTTATCTCTTGAGTTGGATGTCCACACATATTTACCATCATAAAGAATATCAAGTGGCCAACCACCAATTTGGTAAACTTCACCAATTTCTCCTGACTTGGTCATCCAGCTTAAAGAATCATCTTCAGTACTTATAAACCAAATATTATTTTCAACAAATGCAATCTTTGTTGGTCTAGATGAGACATCATATTCTGCAACGAATGATCCTTCAGAGGTATATTTTGATATTGATCTTTCCTTGGGATCCGAAACCCAAACAAAGTTTCCATCAAATTTCATATCAGAAAGTTCACCATCAATTTTAATAGACTTTTTTTCTTCTCCGTTAGTGTCTATAAGCACAATTCTCTGTTCGTTTCTTACTGAAAGCCAAATAGTATCTTCAATAACTATTGAAGGAAATGGAGAAGAGAAAAAGCCCTGATCAGTTGTAACTATATGTGGGAGTGATTCTATTTCATTTAAGCTGTAATATTTTTCATTGATAGGTTTTGGTTCTTCTAATTGACCACCCTTGTTAGTAACTTTCCATAATTTGGGAGCAGTTGAATCAATAACCCATAAATTTTCTCCATCATACTCCATTGCCCAAGGTCCTCCATTTAGTGTGATTTCACCCTCAACTTTTCCGCTTAAATCTAATCTAGATAATTTTTTTTCATCAAAACTTACTACCCATAAATTTTCTCCATCATATAATACCTGTCTCGGGCCATTTGGTACTGGGTGAACACTTTCTATTTCTCCCTCATTATCAATTAGTGCGATACTATCTTCATCAACAAGAACAACCCATAAATTTTCTCCATCATATTCTAAAGATACAGGATCAAAACCAGGCATAATAGTTTGAATTACTTCACCTTTGAGGTTAAGTCTTTCAACAGTATTTTCGAAATAATTTGCCACCCATAAATTTTCTCCATCAAACTCCATTGCATATGGGCCAGGCATCTCACCCCCACCTACAGGATATTCGGCTAATGTTTCGCCTGTATCTCTAGATATCTTAGAAATAAAATTAGACATCCCATTTGCAACCCAGATTTCTTCTCCGTCTCTAAAGATACCTCCGGGCGATTCGCCTGTTGCATAAACTCCAATTATCTCCCCTTCCAAGTTTAACTTACTTACTATTGGTTCAGTGAAATGTGCAACCCAAATGTATTCACCATCGAATGTTAGTTTTATTGGCTCTCCTTGAACTTCAAATGTACCAACTGTCTTTCCTTCTAAGTCTACCTTAGAAACTAACGAATCTTCATAGTGAGCTATCCATATATGACTCCCGTCAAATTCAATGTCTACAGATCTGCCTTTTATTGCATATGGAACTGCTTCTACGTTGTCATTTTTATTAACTGTAGAAACTTCCTTTTTTGAATCAGTATTTATTGATTTTTCTACTTGAACTTCTTCACTTTCATTTGCTGAACACGAAAAAAATAAAAAAGTTGATAGAGCAATCAGGACTATAAAATAATTTTTTTTTAACATAAAGCCTTAAATATATTTTGGGTATTGTTAAGAATTTTTGATAAACTATATTTACATTTTAACATGAAGAATCACTTAGTTTAAATAAATTAAGCAATGAAAAAATTATATTAGGAGAAATACAATGAAGAAAATAATTATTTCATTTTTATTAATTTTTCTATCACTTGCTATAGTAGCCTGCGGGGGAAACTCAGATTCCTCTTCCAGCGCCTCTTCCAGTGCAGCAGTTATTTTTGAGCAAATTGAGGACAACGGAGAAAATTATACAATTGATGATTTTATAGCTATTGGATACAAGAAGGGTAAAACTGTAAAAGAGAGCAAGCTTATGGATGGCATGATTAATGCATACTGGGGATTCTGGAAAGTGCCCTATAAAGATTGGTCTGGCAAAGATATGATTGACTACGAATTAAGGTTCTTTAATTCTCATTCAGATGCAATAAGTATGGGAGAAAATTCTGCAGACTTAAGAACAGGAGAAAACGCACAAATTAGAAAAAAGAGCACAAGTGATCCTAAAGCTGTTCATCCAATAGGTGCAGATTGGCCTGAGCTATTGAAAGAAGCAAGAGAATGCCAAGGCGATGGTGGGCACCATACTGGCGCATGTATTATTCCAAAATATGCTGATTATAAAATTTTTGGAAATGTAATTATTTTAGGTCAAGGAGCTGACCAGGAAGAATCTCATAAAAATATCAACCTAATTGTTGACGGGCTTAAAGGAGTAATAACTGAATAAGTTTTATGCCAATATTAAATTAATTATACTTTTAAAGAGTTTAATTATTTTACTTATTGCATGCTCATCAGAAAATGCTGAGTCAGAAGCAGAATTAATAGAACAAGCTTTTCCTAAGATATCTAATAATGAGGTCATCTTGAGCATAGAAGATTTTAAAACTACAGGTTTTAAATCTCTTAGAGAGTATAAAAAAGTTGATGAAATTCCTCCGCTTTTATCTGCATTCCATGGAATTTTTAAGAAAATGGATTATGAGTTAAGGTTTTATAAAAATCATCAAGATGCTGTGAATCAGGGGTCAGAGGATGCAAAATTAGTAACTGGAAAAGACAGTATAGTCACAGGAGATGTTCCATGGGAGGATGGAGAGAAAGACAGAAGAAGGTGCAGCAGACCTCCGGGTCAACCTCATTCAGGATGTAACTACACATCAAAATATGGAGACTTTGTAATTTTTGAAAACGTTGTAGTTATGTGTGAAGGAAAAGACGCATTGGAATCGAGAAATACATGCTCTAACCTTCTATCTTTACTAACTGCTACGCCATAACTTGGCCGCCATCACACTGAATTGTTTGCCCAGTAATATTTTTCGCATCTTCAGAGGCAAGGAAAGCTGCCAGAGCCCCAATATCTTCAGGTGTTTGAGCTCTACCTAAAGGCATTACTTGGCTTAATGCTTCTTTCGAAAAGAGATCGGTTGTTGTATCTCCTAGCTTTGCTCTATTATCTACCCATTCTTTATGGAAGCTAGTAAGTATCCTTCCAGGTGCTATTGCATTAACATTAATATTCTTTGGACCAAATTCCCTTGCTAATGCTTGCGTATAAGCTATTACAGCCATTTTTGTAGTTGCATAGTATGAAGTGGTATATCTTGCTGCTTTAGCTGCAACAGAAGATATATTAATAATCTTTCCTGTTTCTTTTTCTAACATGTGAGGCAATACAGCTTCAGTTACTCTATGAAGCCCTTTTACGTTAACTTCCCAAGTAAAGTCCCAATCTTCATCTCTCCAGATTGTCCCTGTGGACCCGGGAGCACCTGCCACACCTGCGTTATTTACCAATATATCTACTTTAGAGAACTCAAATGCCTTGTTGATACCCTTGTCAACCTCAGACTGGTCTGTAACATTCATTTCTATGTAAAAACTTTTCACATTATATTTGTTTGCTAAATCACTTACTGCTGACTTATTCCTGTCATCAATATCAGTGATAATTAAATTTGCTCCTTGCTGAGCCATCTTAGTAGATATTCCAAAGCCAAGGCCTTGTCCGCCTCCAGTTATAATTGCAGTTTTTCCAGATAAGTCTGCTAACAAAATGTTCTCCTTACAAAGTATATTGAGAATTAGTTTATTCGAATAAGTGTGTTAAATAAAGAAAGAGCCCAACAATGTGGGCTCTTTCTAAAAACTATTTCTAGTTATATTTACTGAACAGCAGTTAGCTTGTGAAGCACTAGACCCCAAGTAAGGTGCCAAGAGGCTTCGTTTACATAACTGTCTTGCTTAGGACCTCGGTCAACAGGCCATCCATCCCAATACTCTCTGCTCATCACAATTCTGTGGTAGAACTCAAGAATTGGCACGTCTGGTAATTCGTCGATCCAGATCTCCATAGCGTCATGGTAGTATTCCATGATTGTGTCAGTTTCGTCTGGGTGAGTCTGAGCGATCTTATCAGTAAGTTCGTCCCATGTAGCATTCTCCCAGTGGTAGAAGTTAACTTGGTGACCACCTGGTATGTTCACAGATGAGCTCTGGTAAAGCTTCATAGTAAAGTAAGGGTCTCTTACTGAACCACCGTGTCCAAACATTAGACACTCGAAGTTACCTTCAGCCATTCTTGATGAAGCATCAGGTGGTTGAATGTAGCTAGCGTTAATACCTTGTTTTCTTAACTGCTCAGCAGTAAGAGGACCAAGGTCAACCCATGGGCTAAATCCAA
>MDTG01023953.1_pt1 | contig 12430 bp, 15 predicted proteins | sample 811421 | NCBI WGS metagenome assembly MDTG01 (sample SAMN05326645, study PRJNA326480) | marine metagenome | isolation source: seawater | place: Pacific Ocean: South East | collected 2011
CAACAGGTACATCTACAGATATACAACAACCACCTATAACAACTACAACAGGTACATCTACAGATATACAACAACCACCTATAACAACTACAACAGGTACATCTACACAAACAGAATCTACAAACAATCAATCTATTGAAGAATTAAACAAAAAAATTGAGGAACTAACAAAAGAACGTGACAATAATAAAAAAGGTTATGAGAGATTAGGTAAAGAATTAGAAGATATGAAAAATAATGAAGCCGATGCAAATAGACTAACGAATCCAGATTATACTCAAATTTATATGTTTTATAATAGAAAGAAAAATCCAAATGATAAAGGTAAACTCAAAATGCACGTATATAATAAAGATAATACTAGCAAGTCATTTTATGAAAGCTTCAATGATACAATCAATAATGCTATTGAAGATGTTGACGATCAATTATTATTTATGAATAATTATCTATCTAACAATAAAAAAGAAGAATCTATTGTACCAACAGTTAAATATATTAAAAATGAAATTAAGAGCGATGGTGATGACGTTAAATTTAGTAAATATCCTATGAGTGAAGCAGAATTGCAAAAATCTGTTAAATAATTTTATACATAAATCAATTAAAATGTATTTATGTATAATAATAATGGCTGCATTTATTGACAATGATAATCAAAAACTTTTATGGAATACACTACATAATGTGCCACTTTTCATACATAATGTTAGTGAAAATTATCGCGCAACATGGTTCAAAGAAATTATAGGTGAATTTTACGAAAAAAACAGATATAGAGCCCTTAGTAAACAAGAATTAGACTTATTAAACCGAGAAGTTATGCGTTATATGATGCAAATTTTAAAACAGTCTTTTGCATATAATACAAAGGAAAGTTCTCAAGAAATAACATATTCTTTCAATAAAGCAATGAGTCAACCAATAGAAAAAGAAGATTTAAATGTTATAGAACTTCCCTCGTATGAAAAAAATGTTTCATGGGAAGACCAAAATAATAATAAAATATTAGATAAATTAAATTCATTAGAATCTGAAGTGAGTTTATTAAAAAATGAAATAAAATATATGAAAAATAAATTATATGGAGAAGAAATTAATGATACAGTTGATTATATAGTTAATTCGTCAATCGCAAAAAATTAGATAATATTGATTTATTTTTTTCTTCATTTTTCATCGATTGTAAGTTCGCATTATATTGTTTTTGCATCATTATTTTTTCATAATTACTATTGTTCTCACGTAACATTGTACGTGCTTGGGACTCTTCCATTGGGGTTAATTGTTGAGAACCTCTCATTTGTCTATATTCATCCATGCTTCCATATGTTTGATAACTATCATTTTCACTTACTGCAAAAACTGTTTCATTTTTATGCACTTTTCGTAAATCATCGAATTTTAATTTACTAAAAGGATCGCTACAAATATATGCGTCATTATCATCATCGTATAAATTTGAATTATTATTATTTTGTATTGTTTGAACTCCATTATATCTTATTAAACTACTTTGTTGCTGTTTTACTTGATTGATTGCTTGACCCATATTTCCACGTGCATTATGATTATACATAGCTTCTTCATTTGTGAACCAATCATTACGTGTTGTATCCACTTTTTTCACCATATTTTTTTCAAATAAATCATTGAATTTATTATGGAAATCAGAGTGTGATACTTTATTCATCATTTTTCCTATTTGCATTTTCGTTGTATCATCTTTATCCATATTATTATCATATTCTATGTTCTCAACCGCTTTATTTTCACGCATTCTTTGTTCGTAAAACATATAAATGTTCTCATATGCTTTCTTATAAAATAAAAAATATTCCGGATCTAATTTAGATTTATCTGGATGTAGCATTAATACTTTCTTTTTTGCACGTTTAAGACCTTCAACATCAAATTCATAATCTAAATCAAATAAATTTAAAATTTCTGCTAAAGAATACATATGAATATTCAAATTATGCTTTGACATTATAATACTTATTATATAATCATTTAAATATATTTTATCATAAATAATAACATGCCAAAAATTGAAAATAGCATTGAAAATCCAAAAAAGTTGCAAGAATTATTGAAAGAAAATCAAAACATTATTTTTGTTAAATTTACGGCAACATGGTGCGGTCCATGTAAACGTATTAAACCTATTGTTGATGAATTTATTTCTAAATTACCAGAAGATTGCAATTTTCATGATATAGATATTGACGAAACATTGGAGTTATATACTTTTTTTAAGAATAAGAGAATAGTTAATGGTATTCCATCTATTCTTTATTGGAAAAAAGGAAATGTTGATATGCCTGATGGAGTAGTTGTAGGTGGAAATCCACCAGATGTATCAGCTTTTTTAAATAAAGCTATGGAATAAGTGAAAAAATTGAAATAAAATTATCCATGTATATAAAAGTATATATTCATGGATATTACACCAGAAATTATTAACGAGTTCTTGAAAACATTATCTGAAAAAGACCGAAAGTCGATGATATTAGCACAAAAACTATTAAATTGTACTTTTGATTTAAAAAAATCTAATGCCTTCTTGACCTGGTTTGCATCTTATTCTTCCTCATCTTAGATTTCCTTTTTCGTGTTTTACCACCATATTGTTCTTTTTTATCTTCTTCTTGAGATTCACTTTCAGTTGTTTCTTGTGTTGATTCTTCATTTTCTTCTTGTTGTGGCTCTTCATTTTCTTGTGGTGCTTCTTGATTTTCTTCTTGTTGTGGCTCTTCATTTTCTTGTGGTGCTTCTTGATTTTCTTCTTGTTGTGATTCTTCATTTTTTTGTGACGCTTCTTGGTTTTCTTCTTGTTGTGATTCTTCATTTTCTTGTGGTGCTTCTTGGTTCTCTTCTTGTGATTGTTCTTTATTTTCATTGCCAAAAAAAGGTAAAGATCCCATAAGTGAAGTATTTTTTTCTTCATTATCTTTACTATACATTATCATACCTCCTATTGTTAATAAAGTAATACCTGTTAAAGCATAAATTCCACCTGGACGTCCATCAACAGTAAACTTAAAAAGATTGTTTGTATATTTATAAGTTTCACTTGCTTGATTATTTATATCAGATATGATATCTCTTAAAGTTGACATATATATTACTATTATAAATATATATGTCGAATATACTAAATTATGGTCTTACATATATTGTAGCTAAAATATTATTCCATCCAGTTTTATCGACTCCTTCTTCAAATGGTACAATTACATTCTTGGCTGTATTACTTTGATTATCACGTACTATTAACCAATCTGTATTATTACCTGTTGATGGATCTTCTGCAGTACCTCTCTTAATGTATCCAATAATCAATACAGCATGCCCCAATGCATTATTAATATTGTCATTGTTTATATTATCTGGATTTGTATACACTTCTTGTGTTGTTGGATTTGTATTAACAAATGGTCCAAATTTATAATATGTTGCATCTACTTCTTGTTCTCCGTTAAATACTAAATCTGGGAAACCTGTAGGTGTTAAATTCCATCCAGAATAACATGCAATTACTGGACGATTATTATCGATTTCATATTGAACTGTAAGTAAGAAATTATCTTTATCTGTTGGTAATGCATTACCTGAAATACCATAATATTCTGGTTGATTATCTATTATCTGACCTGTAGTTTTATTATAAACTAATCCTGTAGTCATTGGATTACTATTGTTATAAAAATCTACCAAACCATTATATAAATTTTGAATAGTAGTTCCAAGTGGACTGTTTGCATTAGTACCCATTTTACCTAAATTATTAGTATTCATATACCAACCAAAATCTGTTAAGCCATTACCTCTATGTGTTGGTCCATCTAATAAGTAATCACCCCATCCATTTGCACTATCCCATGGAATTGTATTAGGCCATAGAAATCCATCATTTGGTCCAGGTATAATTCCATTATCTACAAAATAACCTAATTGATTTGCAGCTGTTGTTGGACCACACCATGCAGTAAATGATGATTCGTAACCATTCATTGTAGCATTATAATCTATTGGTTGTTGCCAATCTGGTATGGAGCCATCAATTATATTATATGTTATATTTTTTACTGTTACAGTTCTGCTTGCTGTACCTATATTTCCAGCTGAATCAGTGGCACTATATACTACTGTATATGTACCTGCTATATTAGTATCAACTATATCTCCACCGATATTTATAGTAGCTTCATTATCATCAGAAGTAGCTCCTAGTTCATTATATACAGTGTCTAATTCAACAGTTATACTTGAAGAACCATTTAATGTTACTACTGGTGCAGTAGTATCTTCTACGGTAACAGTTCTTGTTGCTGTACCTGTATTTCCAGCTGTATCAGTAGCACTATAAGTGATTATATATGTACCTACTGTATTCACATCAACAGTACCACTAATAGTTACACTTTCACCACCATCAGAAGTAGCATCTTGTTCATTGTAAGTAGATCCTTTTTCAATAGTTATAGAAGCATTACCATTTAATGTTACTACTGGTGGTGTTGTATCTTGTATTTCAACACTAACAGCTAACTCTGTATTTATTATTTGACTTGGAAATATGGAATTGCCTATATTTGTTGAATTATTATTATTTACCTTTGGTGGTACTGTATATCCACCATTTCTCACTCGTTGTTTAGTTTGAAAAATATCTAATTGATTATTAGGTTTTGTAAAAGACATTAATTCTTTATTTGCATTTAATGAACCAACACCCACTGAATTTTTCTTTCTATTTGCTATTATTTGTGATGCATCTCTATTTGATGATGTACCAAACCATTTTTTTGTTGGCTCTATATTTACAGTTTTTGCATATTCTTTACGTGTCATTGAAAAATCATTTTGGTTTGAACTAGTTAATTCTTTTTGCGGCATACCTTTAATAAACTTGGTTGTTGCATTATTTAATATTCTAAAAGGAATCATATATATATGATATATATATATAATTTACAAATACATCTTTCTTTTTTCAACCCATTGATCTTTTAATTTTTGTGGTAATCTTTCTAAATGATGTCTTTCAAATGCATCCGGTGTATCATAATATACGGTTATTGGCTGATCTCCGTTACTAACATTATTCATTCGCACTTTGAAATAGAGATTCTCTTGTGGTGTACCCACACGTTCATTTAATTTTACTCCCATTAAAGGACATACAATATATGAACCTGGATTACAAGATGTTGAAAAATATTCAATTTTGATTTTTTTACCTTTTTTTTCAATATAATAATATTTATATCCAGGAACACCACGTTTCGAATATGAACTTACTCTCTTCTTTTGTGAAGTTTCTGTAAAAACTGATTCTTCGCTTGATTCACTTTTAGTATCAACGATTTCTTCTTCAAATGAATTCATAAACTCTTCTTTACTGTAAACTGGTGCTTCTACTTCCATTATTAATACTTATATGTATATAATATATTCTATTTGATGATTAGTCTTTAAATTCATTTTTTTTTGTTTTATCAAATATATAATGGAAGGAGAACAAATAAATAATGAATCTCAAAATGTAGAAATGCCTCAACCAGAAGTATCGCAACCTACACCGGCTGAATATACGGAAAAAATGAGAAAACAAGCATCAGAGAAATTAGCAGCCATGCAAAAAACCATGTTAAAAATGAATCCCGATAGTATTATGTTTAAACCCGTTTCTATATTATTACTTATTGGTATAATTATTGTTTATTGGTTTTTTTTCGGAATGATTTATCAAAATGAATATTTTAAGAATGCATCCATTTTTTGGGTAATGATTATTACTTTTTCATTTTTAATATTTTCAAAATAAATATATAAATAATGTTTACATGTTTTATATAATGTCTCAACCAGAAAAGTTTCATTCTACAATTGTTGAATTCATAAATGATTTAACAACAACATTTCCCGAATACAAATCACAATTAGACAAATGGAAAGATTCTGAAAACAGTGAATCATTATATGAATATTGTGTAAAAGTATATCCAGAACGATTTTTCGATATTTTATATCAAAATGAAGAAATGTTCGAAGATAATGAAGTAAATACTTGTTTTTTACCAGAAATAGATTTTAAAAACATTTTCTCATCAAACATTACTGAAAATACGAAAAAATCATTATGGAAATATTTACAAGTTATTTTATTTTCTATTGTAGGTTCAATTAAAAACAAAGAAGGATTTGGAGATACAGCTAATTTATTTGAAGGAATTAATGAAGCAGATTTGGAAGAAAAATTAAAATCTACCATGGATGATATTCACAATCTTTTTGGTAATATGACAGCTAATATGGATCTTAGTGGTTCAGAAACTTCACAAGATGCTAGTTTTTCGCATCCATTTGAAAATATGCCAGAAATGGGAAATATTCACGAACATTTAAAGACACTGTTTGATGGCAAAATCGGTAAATTAGCAAAAGAACTAGCTGAAGAAATTTCCGGAGACTTATCTAATTTAACTGGAGATGAAGAAATGAAGTCAAGTGAAGATGTTCTAAAAAATATGATGAAAAACCCGAAAAAGATGATGAATATTATAAAAATGATTGGTGATAAAATTAAGAATAAAATGGATAGTGGAGATATATCAAAAGATGAACTTATGGGTGAAGCATCTGAATTATTAAATAAAATGAAAGAAATGGGTGGTACAGAACAATTTAATGATATTATGAAAAAATTCGCCGGTTCAATGGGTAAAAACGCCAAGTTTAATAAAGAAGCATTAAATAAAATGATGAGACAAGAAGCAATGAAAGGACGTATGAAAGCTAAAATGGATGCAAAGAAAAATTATACATTAGAGAAAAATTCGAATGATAATTTGGTTTTCAATTTGTCTGAAGAAGAGAAACAAGAACGTACAAAAATAAGCGATCGAGCTATGGCTGAATTATTAGCTGAATGTGATAAAGAGAGTGAAGTAAAAGAGACCAAAAAAGTCGCCAAAAAGAAGAAAAAGGGCAAAAAATAAATTATAATATTAATATATACTATGAATATTATGAAACATATAAATATACCTGTATTGATTGTTAGTTTTTTAGTAGGATTGGCAGCTATGTATTTATTTATGCCAGATGATCGCAAAATAATTGTTTATCCTACACATGAAAACGCACATATATTACAATATAGAGACAAAGCAAATAATTGTTTCTCTATTAAAGAAGAAAATGTAACATGTCCAAAGGATTCTAGTCAAATATCGCAAATTCCGGTTCAATCTTAATCTTTATATAATATATATATGAACTTTAAGAGATTGTTAAATACTCCATTTGGTATTATTATTATTTCTATGTTACTTGGTTTTGGATTGGCAACTTTATTTAGAAAAGTATGCAAAGACAAAAATTGCATAGTATTTAATGGACCCGTTTTAAGTGATTTTGAAGGAAAAATCTATAAAAATGATGGAAAATGTTATTCTTATTCTTTAACAAAAGAAAAATGTGATTCTAATAAACAAATTATAGATATTGAAACAAAAACACTTGAAGATACTGAATATGCCACTTTGCGTTAATTAAAAAACAATAATTTGAATTCGTATTGTATAATGTCCGAAAATACAACACGAATTAGTGACCTTCCTGAGAACATTAAATTTCAAGTTCAAGATACACCTATTGAGAACCCTGCATATAAACCCATGAACGTTCATCCAAATCCTTATGGAAATCCTACTGAACCAGTCGTAATGCCACATCCTGAAAATATCCCCAGACAAATACCTCAACAACAACCACAACATACTATTCCATCTAGAGATATACCTATTGATACTATTTCATATCAAAATGATGAAACTATTCAGCAAAATTATATTCCAAAAGCAAAATTACAAAGTGATTATTTGAAAGACTATGAGAACTCAATGAATGAAAATTTATTACAATACGAACATAAAAAACGTAATGAAGAATATATGGATGATCTATTTACTGATATACAATTACCTATTTTTGTAGGTATTCTTTTTTTCATATTTCAAATGCCTTTAATGGAAAGCTTTTTTAAACGCATGTTCTCATTTCTACCTATCAAAGAAGCTGATGGAAATCTCAATTTTATGGGAATGATTGTTAAAAGTTGTGCTTTTATAAGTGTATTTTATTTTTTCCAAAAGGTTACGAATTATCTAGTGAGTATATAAAAAATAAATATTAATAATGACTGCATAAAAATGAACGAAAAAAGTTAATTTGAAATTCATCCAGGATTTTTGAAATTGGACATTTTTAAAAATGTCCATTTTTGATTTTCATAGAAAGAATTTTCAGAAAAAAATCGGATTTTTTGATTTAAAGCATAATGCTTTGTTTTTGAAAATCATTTTTTTTGTATGTGACTGAAAATTTTTTTCGTAAAAAATTTAGGCATTTTTTCTGTCAGTATTTTATACTGACGCAATGACTGACGCAAAAGTAGCAAAAAATGCCGAAATTTTCTATTGTAGGTCATGTGACTTTAAATGCAGTAAAAAAAGCAATTTCCAAAAACACCTTTCAACCTATAAACACAAAAATCGGCAAAATACTGACGCAAGGCCTATAAAAAATGCCGCTGCATTTGAGTGTGAGTGTGGAAAACTATATAAACATAGACAAAGCTTATTCAATCACAAAAAGAAATGTTTGGAAATTCAACCAATTGATTCACAGCATGTTGTTACTGATTCAATTATTGTTAAAAAGGAAGAACTCGATTATAAGGAGTTATTAATACAAGCCATGAAACAAATGCAAGATCAACAACAAGAAATGAAGAAAAAGGATGAAATGATGAGTCAAATGATTAATAAAATAGGTAATACAACAAATAATATCAATAATACTAATTTCAATATTAATATGTTTTTGAACGAGCAATGTAAAGATGCAATAAATTTCTCAGATTTTATTGAAAGAATTGAGATTTCTAGAGATGATTTGGAGAACAACGCGCAATTAGGATTTGTGAATGGTATGACGAAAATATTAATGGATAATTTAAATCAATTGACACTTTATCAACGTCCGATTCATTGTACGGATACAAAACGAGAAACACTTTATATTAAAGATAATAATAAATGGGAAAAAGAACAATCCGATAAAAAACTAGAAGGTGCAATTCAACAAGTATCTCGAAAAAGTATTGGTTCTCTACTTCAATGGAAACAAACCAATCCAGAATACGAGAACATAGATTCCGATTTTTCAAATCAATGTATAGTCATACAAAAACAAAGTTTAGCAGGAGACAAAAAGGATACATATTATCCAAAAATTATACACAATATTGCAAAAGAAAGTGCATTGAAATGTAAATAATACTATATCAAATATATATTATTATTTAAACAGGTTCTCAAGCTTTTTTAATACATTGGATTTTTGTTTACGCGTTTTTTGTTTTTTGGATTGTTTTTTTCTCTTTGGTTTATTTTTATCAAGACTTTTTTCTAATCCTTTGGATTCATGAAGAGTATATTTCAAAAACCAACGATCAAATTCTTTTGATTTACGATTTCCTTTTAGTTCATTGAATTTTTTGATTTTTTCTTCACGGATTTCTTCAATAGTTTTTTGTCTACCATAACAATCAAGTGAGAACCTTTTTAATAAACCTTTCTGATTTAGCCGATTTTCACGAATTACATTAAATAAAAATTGAGCCATACATAAAATACGTTGTTTGTCATGATATGGACGATCAGAATAATAAAATGCAATATAAAATGTCATCATAGTTTCAATAGTAGCAATTTTTATTTTTGTTGAATCAATTGTTATTTCATTGTAGCTATGACATGCAATTGTTTCGTAAACAAAACAAAGAGTTTCATTTTTAATATGAATTTGATAATGTGTAGGAATTACTTCATCAACCGCTTCATATTTTGTAATTTGGACGTTTTTATAACCAATTTCTTTTAAACGCTCAGTAATAATAGTACAAACAGTTTCAGCATCGTCAGATAAAACATCGAAATCAGGTATTTTTTTAACAATACTATCTTTAGAATCATTATTTTTGGCAAATAATCTTGTAGCATATCCACCAAGAAATAAAACACCTTGATTTGCTAAAATATCACGTAAAATGAAATAAAGTTTTTCAGAATCATTTTGATATGAATCCAAAGGACGTTGGAATTGAATATTATGACAATTATATGTTTTTAAAGGCCAATGTTCGTCTAATAAATTCAATCGTTTTAATACTTTTTCCCATCGTGATACATCACCTAATGGGCGACTAAGTTCTAAATACATATTCATTCGGAGAAAATTGGCGGGTGCATATAATATTCCATTTACTTGAATAGCTTCTTTTGACATAGAATTAAAAATATTTGGATGAAGATATGTAATATCAGCAATAGCAATAAAATTTACATATACCTTAAATGTACCATAATGGATACCTGATTTGGCTTCTGTATAATAAAAGCCGTTTTTATGATATAAATCAGCTAATTCTTTGGCGTCTTCCAATGCATTAGGAGTATAAAAATCATAATCTGGTATTTCGATTTCTCTATCATAAAATTGCGCGTGTTTTGGTAATATATTATTTATAGCAGTTCCACCATAACAAACACATTTTTTGCGACGTAAAAAATCTTCTAATAAAGAAATCATACTGCGAACAAGTTCAGATGAAGCCATTTTAGATGATGTATTTACTTCAGCTTTATCGACGGCATCGCGTAAAATAGCTAATTCACAGTCTTGAAATGTCATTTTATCATCACATAAATCATTATCAAATTTATTTTTTTTAGTTTTGTTTTTCATATAAATTAACATTATATTATTTATATGAAAAAATTGTCACTTTTATATTGAACGTTCTCAACAACATTTGATAAAGGTACAATGGCAGAACCTAAATCTCCGAAAATTTGTTCGTATTTTTTAACATTATCGTTAATATAGAATTTCATGCAAACAATTTGCACTCCATAATTTTGATAAGGACTATAAGGCTCAATATTATCATAATAATAAACAAAGCTAAATCCTTTTCCATTATTTGGAATTACCATTTGAAAGTTCTCAACATTTGTACGTACATTATTATCATTTTCTATGATTAATGGTGGATTTGTACCAGTTTCTAATAATTTATTTTCATGCCATGATTTTAAATGGACGCCATTACTTTCTAAATTTTTTGTTAATAGTTCATTTCCTGAAAAATAATAATTTGATGTTTTTGTATCAAAAATAATAATATATTTATTCATTAAATCGCGAATAGGTGTAGAACCAGTAACAGAACCAGAATAAATTTTATTAGGATATGCATTTTGTATTAATGAATTAATTTTACTATAAAAGGATTCTTTGTAATCAGTTCTTATTCTAAAATGTAAAAACATAGGATCATTAGGATTTGGTGTAACAAAATTTCCAGATTCAGCAACAAAAGCATGTTGATCGATACGTGCTAAAACATCCATTAATCCAAGTTTATTTGTTTGAATATTTTCTTTATCTTGTGAATATGCAACATAAGGTTCTCCATCAAACCCATAAATTTCGAAATCTAAGAAGCGACAACCTCTTTGAATTACATGTGAAATCATGTCAAGATTTACAAATTTATCTCCGGTGTATGCACTATTATAAGATGCTTTAATACAAAACTGCTTTAACTCAATATTATTATCATAATTATTTGGGAAAAAGGGTCCAATGGAAGGAAATTCGTCCTTTTTAACACTATTATATTCGCTTCTTTGTTCGTTATTATCAAAACCTTCTTTCATAGTAGTTTTAATTTGCATTCTTTGTAAATATAAAACATATAAAGTATACAATGTTATGAGAACTATCAATAATATTACGGTTTTTTTAAAAATATTCATTTATATTATAAACTTATATAAATTATTATAACATAATATAATATAATGCCTGGCGGATTACTAAATATAATATCAGAAGGTACAAATAATGTAATATTAACAGGTTCTCCAACTAAGACTTTTTTTAATGTAAAATATGCAAAATATACTAATTTTGGTTTGCAAAAATTTAGATTAGATTATGATGGGATGCGAGATTTACGTTTGACAGAAGATTCTACATTTAAATTCAAAATAAAAAGATATGCAGATTTACTTATGGATACATATTTATGTGTTACTTTGCCTGATATTTGGAGTCCAATATATCAACCAACGTCTGAAACTGGTAATGAATGGGCTCCATATGATTTTAAATGGATTAAAAATATAGGTACAGCAATGATTAGAGAAATTACAATAACAGCAGGTAATACAGTTTTGCAAAAATATTCCGGTGAATATATTACAGCTATGGTAGAACGTGATTTCACATCGGAAAAGAAAACGTTGTTTAATAAAATGACAGGTAACGTAGAAGAATTGAATAATCC
>MDTG01178410.1_pt1 | contig 12430 bp, 13 predicted proteins | sample 811421 | NCBI WGS metagenome assembly MDTG01 (sample SAMN05326645, study PRJNA326480) | marine metagenome | isolation source: seawater | place: Pacific Ocean: South East | collected 2011
ATAAACCCTAAAAAAACAGATTAGTGTTTTTCCGGTGCCAAATATGGTTTTCCTTAGCATTAATCAATGATTAACCGGAGGTTATAAATGAATTTAGAAATATCATTAGAGGACTTACTTAAAAATGGCTCACACTTTGGTCATAACAAAAAACGCTGGAATCCAAAAATGGAAAAATTTATCTATGGTGAAAAGAACGGAACACATATTCTAGATCTGAGAAAATCATTACCATTAATCGAAAATGCATTAAAGTTTGCTCTAGAATGTACAAAAAATAAAAAGAAATTTTTATTTGTTTCTACAAAAAAACAACTTGGTGAAATTGTAGAAAATATAGCAAAAGATACAGGAAATTATTTTGTCAATTTTAGATGGCTAGGAGGAATGATTACTAACTGGAATACTGTCAAGAATTCCATCAATACTCTTAACAATTACGAAAATATTTTAAATTCTGATGAAACAGTTTTCACTAAAAAAGAATTATCAGATATTGAAAAGAAAAAAATAAGATTAGAAAAAACTCTTGGTGGTATTGTAGAGATGAAATCAACACCTGATGTACTTTTTATTATTGATACAAATAGAGAGCATATTGCTGTTTTAGAAGCAAAAAAATTAGGCATTCCAATTATTGGTATTGTTGATACGAATTGTGATCCTGAATTAATTGATTATCCAATTCCAGCAAATGATGATGGTGTCAAGTCTGTCCATTTTATTTTAGATAGTTTTAAAAAAGTATTATCCTCTCACACTAATGAAAATACCCCTGATGATGGAGAAAAGAATAATGAGTAGTATGGAATTAATAAAAAAACTAAGAGAGACTACAGGAAGTGGAATGCTTGACTGTAAAAAAGCACTTGCTGAAACTAATGAAGATCTTGATGCGGCAATAAAATGGCTGAGAGAAAAAGGTATATTAAAAGCACAAAAAAAACAGGATAGAGAAACTAATGAGGGTGTAATCTCATTTTATAATCATGAAAACTCATTGAATTCTTTTTCTCTATGTAAAATAAAATGCGAAACGGATTTTGTTGCAAAAAATGATGATTTCCTATTGTTTGCTAATAAATTAACTAAAGCAATACATGAGTCAGAAAACATCAAACCTAACGGAAATTTTGATGATATAAGTTCAATTTCTATTGATGAAAAAGATTTAAATTCTTCCTTAACAGATCTTATTTCTAAAATTGGGGAGAATATTCAAATTATTTCATATAAAAAATACAATTCTGATAATTCAATTTTTATTAATTATTTACATAATAAGTACAATTCTTCATGCTCTAAAATTGCATCAGTAGTAGAGATTTCAACAAATGATATAAAAAAGGCTTCAGATATTTCAAGTGAATTAAAAGTAATTGCTATGCAAGTTTCAGCAATGAAGCCTATGGGTCTAAATGAAGAATCTATAGATGCTAAAGTTCTTGATGATGAAAAAGATATTATTCTTAAACAAATTGAAAACACCCCTGATGACAAAAAAGAACAAATTGTTAGAGGAAAGCTTAATAAATTTATCAAAGAAAATACTTTGATGGGTCAAGCCCTAATCACTGATCCAAAAAATACTGTTGAAAATTATATATCCGTTTTATCAAAATCTAATCATTTAGATCTTAACATCACATCTATGGATTTATATACTATCTAGTATGTTTAAGAATATCATGCTTAAGATTTCTGGTGAGTCTTTGGCGGGTAATAATGAACAGGGATTTGATTTTGATATATTAAATGATTTATCTCAAAATATTAAAATTTTAGCTGATAAAGATATTAGAATTTCTATTGTTCTTGGAGGTGGAAATTTTATTAGAGGTTCTTCATTCTCAAATGGTGTAGTTGATAGAGTTACTTCCGACTATATGGGAATGTTGGGAACCGTAATGAACTCACTAGCTCTTAAATCGAATTTAGAAAAAATAGGTGTTCCATGCAGAGTTATGACGGCAATTAGTATAAATAGAGTGGCTGAACCATACATAAAAAATAAAGCAACAAGACATTTAGAAAAAAATAGAGTTGTGATATTTGCCTCTGGAACAGGAAATCCATTTTTTTCAACTGATACTGCAGCTGTATTAAGGGCTTCAGAAATGAAATCAGATGTAATCCTAAAAGGAACTAAGGTCGATGGCATATATGATAAGGACCCATTGACTAATGATAATGCCAAGAAAATTTCAGAGATTTCTTATTCAGATTATTTAGGTCAAGAAATAAAAGTAATGGATGCTACCGCTATTAGCCTTGCAAAAGACAGAAGCCTACCCATAATTATTTTTTCAATAATGAATAGCTCTAATATAATTGATATAATTGATGGAAAAGGTTCTTATTCAATAATAAAATAGATTAAAGTAATGTTTGATATTAGTGATTGTGACAATGAAATGAAAGCCACAACTTCAGCTTTTTCCAGTGATCTTAAAAACATTAGAACAGGAAGAGTATCCCCAGATATTTTAAAAACAATTATAATAGATAGTTATGGTTCCAAGATGCCACTTACTCAATTAGCAAATATCAATAATCTCGATAATATGACTTTGTCAATTAATATTTGGGATGCATCTCTAGTTAAAGATATTGAAAAAAATCTATTAGAATCCAATTTAGGAGCCACTCCACAAACTGATGGAAATTCTATATTATTAAAATTTCCTGAATTAACAGCTGAAAGAAGAAAAGACATTGTAAAGATGATAAATGAAACTTCTGAAAAATTTAAAGTTTCAATAAGAAATATTAGAAGAAAATATATAGACCTAGTCAAGGACATTGAAAAAGAAAAAAGTTTATCAATTGACGAAAGTAAAAAATATCAAGATGATATTCAAAAATCTACAGACTCTTCAATTTTAGAAATTGAAAGCTTAACTAAACAAAAAGAAAACGAAATTTTAAAAGTATAGAATTTGAAAAATTCGTTATCCCATATTGCTCTTATTATGGATGGCAATAATAGATACTCAAAAAAAAAAAATATTTCTCAATTTGATGGCTATAAATTAGGTGCTAGAAAACTATTAGAAATTAGTGAGTTTATTTTTGATAATTATGAAACTAACTTAATTTCAACATTTGCTTTATCAGTAAATAATACAAAAAGGTCAAAAAAACTAATATCTACTTTAATGAAAGTTCTTGAATTTTTTGTAAGTCAAAGTGAAAATGAATCTAATTATAAATTTCAAATAAAATTTATAGGTGATTTAAGCTTTTTACCAAAAAATTTGTTAAACAAAATTAAACAATTAGAAAATAAAAATTTAAAAATTAAAAAAAAACTTTTAATATATTTTAATTATAGTGGTCGTTTAGATATTTTAAATGCTCATATTAAAAAATCTAAAAATATTGATATCAATGAATTTAAAAAACTTTTAATAACAAAAGATTTTCCTGATCCAGACATCTTGATTAGAACTGGAGGTTATCAAAGAATAAGTGATTTTTTTCTTTTTCAAATATCTTTTACTGAGCTATTTTTTATAAAAAAATTATGGCCAGAATTTAATAAATCTGACATAAAAAAAATCATACATAAATATATCAATATTGAGAGAAAATTTGGTTATTAATTATAAGAGATTATTTTATGGTTTGTCACTGTTAATAATTATTTTGATAACATATTTTTTATATTTAGATTTTCTGATGTATATAGTATGTATTTCGGCGGTCTTATATGACATTTTTTACTCTAAAATAATTAAATTATCTGATTTAAACAAATTATTTTTTATATTAATAATCTCATTATCCTCTTTTTTTTTTATATCTTATAATTTAATTTTTTTTATTTTAATTTCTATTTTATTTTTTTCCATTTATAAAAACTTATATATAAAAGAAATCTTTATAATTTCATTAATATTTTTTTTCTACAGTATTGCTATTATATACTCAATTGATAGATCTTATGTATATATAATAATTTTATTATCTTTTTTAAATGACACAATTGCTTATATTTTTGGAAATTTTTTTAAAGGCCCTTTAATTTTACCTAAAATTAGTCCAAAAAAGACTTGGTCTGGTACAGTTTTTTCCTCATTAATATCTTTATTTGTAATTATTTTTATTTTTAAATTTAATATTTACTATTCTTTAATTTTATCTATTTCTTTTTTTTTAGGAGATATTTATTTTTCATATTTCAAAAGATATTTTGTGTTGAAAGATTATTCTAACATTATACCTGGACATGGAGGATTATTAGATAGATTAGATAGTATGTTTTTATTTACTATTCTTTTATTGTTTTTATTAAAAATTTAAATGTCTCCAAAAATTTTAATTATTGGTTCAACTGGTCAATTAGGTTCAAAAATTATTAAATATTGTGCTAGTAACAATATCTTAATTTCTACAATTACTTGCTTTAACAACGACAAAAAAATGAATTCTTTAGCTAAGAAATATAAAATTAATAATAAATTTAAATTATCAAATAAAAAAGAATATCTCGATTTTATCAGACATATAAAAATAAATAAGTTTGATATTATTTATATATTAGATTTTGGTTCTGAGTCTTTATTCTATATCGACATATTGATAAGGCATAATAAAGGTTCTTTCATTTCTATTGCAAATAAAGAATTAATTATTGCAGGTGGTTCCAAAATGATTACTTCTATCAGAAGGTCTAACAATAATTTTATACCACTCGACTCGGAACATTTTTCCTTACTAAATTCTAATTTTTCTGACTCTAATATACAAAAAATTTATATTACTGCATCAGGTGGACCCTTTTTTTTTAAAAAAAAAGTTGATCTTAATGGAGTGACAATAAAGCAAGTGCTTAAACATCCAAAATGGAAAATGGGAATTAATAACTCTATAGACTCATCAAACTTTATAAATAAAATTTTAGAATTGTACGAGTTATCATCAATTTTTGATATAGACATTAAGAAAATAGATTTTTTAGTATCAAAAGAAGCATATGTTCATAGTATAATTGTATATAAAAGTGGTCTTGTAACATTAAATTGTTTTAACAACGATATGTTAATTCCTATGATTTTCCCACTGACATATTTTTGTGATTTAAAATATAAATCTCCAACAAAATATCTAAATACTAAGAATTTTAAATTAGATTTATTTGATGATAAAAGATTTAAGATATATAAAAAAATTTCATTTCTCAAAAAACTAGATCATCATGACCAAATTAAATTTATGTTGCTCAACAATATAGCCCAAAAAAAATATTTAAATAATGAAATATGTTACCAAGATATTATTAATTTTATTTATAAAAACTTAAAAAAAGATAAAAAAAAATGTAAATTGCGTAATTTTAGTGATATTACAAATTATATTAAAAATTTAAAATCTTATTATGAAAAAATTTAGAATTATTTTTATTTTATTTGTGGTTTTTATGCCAAACTTTTTATTTTCCTCATCTTTAACTATCCAAGGTTTAAATAAAATCAACATAAATGATATTCAAAGCATTACCTCAGTAGATATTTATAAAAAGGACTTATCACTTGATGAGATTAATGTAATTATTAACGAATTATACAACTCAGACTTAATTTATGATGTAAAAAAAATATTTAATGACAATAAATATATTCTTGAAATAATTGAAAATAATTTAATTGAAAATATTTATATTAACGGAAATGTTCAAATTAAAGATGATGATATAATCAACAACTTATTTTCAAAAGAAAATACATTTATGAAATCATCAAATATTGAAAAAGATATTAATATTATTGAGTCTTTATATTCATCAATCGGTTTTGATAATTCTTTTGTAAATGTAAAGACTGAAAAGTTTTCTTCAAATAGAGTTAATTTAATTTACCAAATAAATGAGGGTAAAAAATCTAGGCTTAATAAAATTAGTTTTATAGGCAATAAGACATTTACTGATAGATTTCTTAATACTTTGATTAATTCAAAAGTTAATAATTTTTATAATATTTTTTCTACTGGATCTAATCTAAATTTTTCATCTTTTCAGTTAGATATAAATAAAATATCCAAATTTTATAAAAATAATGGTTTTTTTGATGTAAAGGTTTCATATCAATTAGATAAAAGTGATTTTTCTGGGTACTTGCTATATTTTTATATAGATGAAGGTGAGAGAGTTAAAATTGATAATATTAATTTTAATTACCTATCGGATTTAAAAGAATTCAAAAAAATAGAACAAAAAATAGAAAAAATATTTGATAGAAATGATCGATATTACAATCTTGATATTATTGAAGATCAAATATTAGAACTTGATAATTTAGTAAATAAAAGTGGTTCTCCAGACTCTACTTTTAATTATAAATTATATGAAAATGAAAAAGCCTATGACTTATCTTTTTCTGAGAAAAAATTAAAACCTGTTTATGTAAATAAAATATTTATAGAAGGTAATTCAATTACCAAAGATCGAACTTTGAGATCTAAACTATATATCGAGCCTGGAGATATATTGAATAATAATAGAATTAATTTAACGCGGAAAAGACTGAATTCTCTTAAATATATTAAATCAGTAAAAATTTTGAATAAGTCAATTAATGATGAGAAATCAGATATTGAAATAAATATTGATGAAAATAAAAAAACTGGAAATTTCCTTTTTGGAGCTTCATTTTCTGGTGATACTGGAGTAGGGATGGGATTTTCTATTAAAGATTATAACCTATTAGGCACTGGTAATGAAATCGACTCTTCAATAACTTTAAACTCTGAGCAAGCCTTATTTAAAATTAAATATACAAGCAAATCAAATATTTTTCCTGGACTAACAAATTCATATAATATTTTTAATGAAGATAATGATCTTACTTCCTCATTTGGTTATAAAGTGAAAACTAGTGGATTTGGATACAGTTCTAGTTTTTCTATATCAAATAACTTAAGTTTCTCATCTGGTTTTCAATTTGAATCTTCAAATGGTTATAATGGACGAGCAAATAGTGATTACGTCACTGATAATATCGGTAATTTTGACAATGTGATTTTGAATTTTTCTATAAGTCAAAACTCAACTAATGATTTATTATATCCAACTGATGGTTACCGAAATAGGTTATTTTTTGAAATTTCACCAGAGGTAGTTTCAGATGATAATTATTATAAAATCACCTATAACAATGAAGCTTATTTTGAATTGAAGAATAGTAAAAATTTCTTTTTTATTGATAACAATTTTGGTTTAGCAGAGTCATTTGATAGTAAATTAAAAACTAAAAATGCCTTTAGCTTGGGTGGTTTAAACTTTAAAGGTTTTGATTATAGAGGTATTGGTCCATTTGATAATAATTATTACTTAGGTGGAAATAAATATTTCACTTCAACTATTGGTTATGGCAGTTCATTTTTATTTGATGAAAAAGATAATGTAAATATTAAACTTTTTGTATCAGCTGGTTCTCTGTGGGGTAGTGATTATGCATCTGATAATTCATATGATATACGATCATCTGTTGGACTCTCATTTGACATATTAACTATAGTAGGCCCTATTTCATTATCATATGCTACACCTATAGAAAAAAATTCATCTGATAAAATAAGAGAATTTAATTTTTCAATTGGAACATCATTTTAATAATTTGTTTAATAGAAATAATTTTTTAATATCAAGAAATAAACTTTCTGTAGAAAATTTATTATCAGTTTTAGATAATTTAGTTTTAAAAAATAATATATACTTTAATTTTTTTATTGATGAGGTATCTTCATTAGATAATTTCAAAAAAAACTCATTATTATTTTTAGATGAAAAAATTACCTCATACAAAATTAATTTTTCTGAAGTATGTTTAATTACCAGTAATAAAGAAATTTATAAATATTATTCAAATAAAAATATTTTCTTAGTTACTGATTTTGCTAAGAGTTTTAAAAAAATTATAAACTTTATGTATATTCATGAAGATTCATCTGATTTTAAAGATGAATTTTCTTATGTTAAAGGTTCATATATTTCCAAATATTCCTCCATTCATGATACATCCGTTATTTTAAAAAATTGTGTTATTGGACGTGGTGTTGAAATTGGAAAAAATTGTATTATTAAAAATAATTGTGTTATTAAAAATAGCATTATCAGAGATAATGTAATTATTAGTGATAATTCAACTATTGGATCTACGGGTTTTGGTTTTGATTTAAGTTTTCCTGGTGCATCTAATATAATACCCCAAATCGGTATAGTTTATATTGATGATAATACTCATATTGGTTCTAATTGCACAATTGATAGAGGTAAAATTGACTCTACATATATTGGTAAAAATTGTATGATTGATAATTTAGTTCATATTGCTCATAATGTTATTTTAGGTGATAATGCTTGTCTAGCTGCTCAGTCAGGAATATCTGGAAGTACTGTAATAGGGAAAAATTTAATTTCTGGTGGTCAATCTGGCTATGCCGGTCACATCAAAATTGGTGATAACGTAATTGTCGCTGGAAAAAGTGGTGTCACTAAAAATATAAAAGATAACTCTACTGTTGCTGGTTTTCCTGCTATTGATATAAAGGAATGGAAAAAACAAATAATTAAACAAAAAAAAAATGGATATAAATAATATTCAAGAAGTTCTTCCTCATAGGTACCCTTTTTTACTAATAGATAAAATTATAAGTTGCGAACCTGATCAAAGTGCTCATGCGATAAAATGTGTGACCATAAATGAACCTTTTTTTCAAGGTCATTTTCCAGGTAGGCCACTAATGCCTGGTGTATTAGTTGTAGAGGCAATTGTACAAGCTGCATGTTATGCGGTAGCAATCAAAGCTAAAGACTCAATGAAGAATCCCGGAGTTTCATTTATGACTATTGACAAATGTAAATTTCGAAAACCAGTCATTCCTGGAGATGTATTAAATCTTTATGCCAATCGATTGAAAAAAGTTAAAAATGTTTACAAATTTGAAGGTCGTTGTGTTGTAAATGATGTTATACATGCTGAATGTATATTTTCAGCAATGATTCATGACATCCCAAATACATCCAAATAGTTTCATTTCTGACAAAGTTCAATTAGGCAATAATGTAATTATTGGTCCTTTTTGTTATTTAAATGGCGATATAAAAATTGATGATAATACACAATTAAAATCACATATAGTTGTTTCTGGAAAAACAACTATAGGAAAAAATAATAAGTTTTATCCTTTCTCAAATATTGGATGTGACCCTCAAGATTTAAAATTTAAAGGTGAAGATAGCGAATTAATTATTGGCAATGATAATATCTTCAGAGAAAATATCACTATAAGTAAAGGAACAAATGATGGAGGAATGAAAACTATCATTCATAACAAAAATTTATTTATGACAGGAGTTCATATAGCACATGATTGCATTATTGGTGATGAAAATATTTTTGTTAATCAAGTTACATTAGGCGGTCATGTCAATATCATGAATAAAGTAGTAGTAGGCGGATTATCTGCAATTATTCAATTTGTAACTGTTGGTTCACATTCAATGATTGGTGGAATGAGTGGTATTGATAAAAACGTATTACCTTTTAGTTTAGCAATAGGTAACAGAGCTAAATTAAGAGGACTAAATCTTGTAGGAATTAGAAGGAGTAATTTTGATAAATCAGAAATTACCAGAATAAATCATATTCATAAACAATATTTTGATGGAATTGATTTAAATAAAAAAAATAAAGTCGATTCAGTTTTTTTAGAATATAATAACATATTAAATCAAAAACTTGGTCACATACAAAAATGATATAATTCTCATAGCAGGGTCAGGTGACTTTGCTTTTGAAGCTGCCAAATTTCTAGCTAAAGAAGAAAAGTTAAATCATATAGTCCTATTAACAAAAAATTTTAAAATTTCTCAAATATATAAAAATATGGTCACTTATTTTGACATCAGAGATATTGAAAAATTAATTAGATTTTTAAAAAAAAGATTAATTACTAAAGTATTAATCATTGGATATGTGCAACTACCTCCAATAAAAGAAATAAAGCTTTCTTTATCTTCAAAATTAATTTTATCTAAAGATTTTTTTTTGAATGATATCAATAATCAGTCAAAAATATTAAAAAAATTTATTGAAAGTAAAAAACTTAAATTACTATCCCAAAAAATAATTTTTAATGATTTTCTGATTAATTATTCTGATCAAAAAATTAAAAAAGAACATAAAAATATATATAAATACATTTTAAATAATTCTTCCGTAATTAAGAAGATATTTTCTCTTAATTTATCTCAATCTTTGGTAATGGATGGTGATAGAATTATTACAATTGAAGATATTTTTGGAACTAATAGTATGATTAAAAAATTTAAAAATTTTAATAAACAGTTTAAAAATTTGATCTTTATTAAATCTATAAAGAAAAATCAAATTAACGAAATTGATTTTCCTGTTATTGGCAACGAAACTTTGAATTTATTGATTAAATTCAATTTTAAAGCTATTTGTCTTTTAAATAAAAATATAATTATTGCAAATAAGAGTTCATTTATTAAAAATATTGATAAATCTAAATTAAGTTTAATAGTAATTTAATTGAAAATATTATTTATAACTTTAGAACAATCAGCTAGAGAAAATTTAAAATCTATATTAAAGGACAAATTTTTTCATAATAACATTGATAAATTTTATACATATGGAATGTCAAAAGAGGGTCTATATTTTAAAGACCTTACTAATATTAAAATCAAATCTTTAATGGGATTTGTAGATATTATTAAAAATTTTTTTTATTTATTAAATTTAAGAAATTCTTTATATAACGTTGTAAAAAATAATAATTTTAGTCATATTTTTTTTATAGACTCATTTGATTTTTCAAAATTTTATCTTAAAAAATTTCGAAATAAATCAATAAAATATTGCCAATTTATTGGCCCTTCTGTTTTTATTTGGAAAAAGAATAAAGCAAAATTTATCAATAAGTATTTTGATCATATTTTTTCGATTTTTGAAGTTGAAAGAGAATTTTATTATAAAGAAAAGTATTCTTATATAGGACATCCTTTATTAAATAATATTATTGTAAATAATAGAGAAAAATACCCTATTAATAATATTGGAATATTTTTAGGCAGTAGACATCAAGAAATTATTTACAATATCCCTATAATAATAAATTTAATAGATAATTTAAAAGTATTAAAAAATTTTAATTTTCTATTTTTTGTGACAAAAGAATTCGAATATCTTATCAGGAGTCATTTTAAAAACGAAGATTATAATTTTTATTTAAACGATTCAAATTTTTATAAAAATTTGTCAAAAATAGATTTTGCTTTTGCTTGTTCTGGAACTATTCATTTAGAGCTTAGCTTTTCTCAAATTCCACACTTCATATTTTATAAGGCTAATTGGTTTAATTATTTAATTTTTAAGATATTTGTTAGATCTAAATATTTATCATTAATAAATATTTTCAATAAAAGATTTTGTATAAAGGAATTTATCCAATCAAATTTTGATCATATTACTTTGACGAATGAGTTTAAATACTTACTCAAAAATCAAGATAATTTTTACGAATACACTAACCAAATGATAGACTCCCTAAATAAATCAAATATTCTTGAAGCTAGAACTGATGCTATTATTGATTATTTAAAAAAGTCTTCTTGAGCCAAAGAAGATTAAATATTGATTTCTTTTCTCTTTCCCCAACACTTTTATAGTTTTTATTTTTCTCTCCAGTATAAAGTTGTCTTGGTCGTGTAATTTTAAATTCATTATCTTCTATCATTTCTTTCCATTGTGAAAGCCACCCAATTGTTCTTCCTATTGCAAATATAGGTGTAAACATAGAAGTAGGTATCCCAAGTGCTTTTAATAGAATGCCAGAGTAGAAATCAACATTAGGATAAAGATTTTTTTCCTTAAAATAATCATCATTTAAAGCTAATTCTTCAATTTCTTTTGCTATTTCTAATTCTTTTGATTTTAGTTTTAGTTCTTTAAATAAATCTTCAGTACTTTTTTTTAATACCTTAGCTCTAGGATCATAGCTTTTGTATACTCTATGTCCAAAACCCATAAGTCTTATTCTGTTTTTTTTATTTTTCACTTCCTCAATAAAATCTTTGGGTTTTAATTCATTATTTACTATTTCATCTATCATATCTATTACTGCTTCATTCGCACCTCCATGTGATTTACCCCATAGAGATGATATTCCAGCTGAAAGACAAGCATAAGGATTAGCCAAAGAAGAACCTGCTGTTCTTACTGTTGAAGTAGAGGCATTCTGTTCATGATCAGCATGTAGGATAAATATTTGATCCATAATTTTTGAATATAAAGGATTAATTTCATATTCTTCTGCAGGATTTGCATAACACATATGTAAAAAATTTTCTGCATAGTTTAGCTTATTTAACGGATATACAAATGGCTGACCAACAGAATATTTA
>MDTG01425742.1_pt1 | contig 12429 bp, 14 predicted proteins | sample 811421 | NCBI WGS metagenome assembly MDTG01 (sample SAMN05326645, study PRJNA326480) | marine metagenome | isolation source: seawater | place: Pacific Ocean: South East | collected 2011
CCATCGGCGCAGAAGGGCTTGACTTCCGAGTTCGGAATGGGATCGGGTATAACACCTTCGCAATAATCACCAGGCATGGAATTTATACAAAATTAATTTATAAAATCAATGAAAATTAACTATTATTTATCTTGAATTCCTTAATATAATCTTTCAATTTTATCTTTCCAAAATACTTATAAACTTTATTTGAAAGGTTCATGTTTGTTAATGCCGAAGCATATCTTTCCCCTGCTCTTTTAGGTAAAAATTTTATTTTATTACTAAATAATTTAGCAACTTGAAGAATTGTATAGCTCTCTTTATTAGAAATGCTGTAGTGTCTACAAAGATTCTTTTTCCATGCTTTGTAGCAAACTTCCACTGTATCATTAATGTGCGTAAACCTTCGTGATTGTGTGCCTGGTTTTACTACTGTTAGATATTTTTTTTGAATAAAACAATTTTCAAAAATACCGATAACAGTGGCCATACTACCTTTGCCAATTTGCATTGGTCCATATACATTGTAAAAATATATAATTTCATATTTAAATTTAAACCATTTTTTTAAATTTTCTAATAATTCTAAGTTTTTTGATTTTGTAAAAGCGTAAGGTGATAAATTTTTATCTTTTCCATTATTTCCTAATGAAGCAGATGTTGCGCTATAAACTAATTTGATATTATTAGTTAAACAATAATTAAATACTGCATTTGTTCCAATTGTATTAGACTCGAGACATTTATTCGTTTTTACGAAACTCTGATAGATTCTTGCAAATTCTCCAAAATGAAAAATTGTTTTAATATTTTTAGTTTTTTTTTTTAAAATAAAAGAGATATTTTTAGTATGTGATTTTATATATTTAACTCTTTTGTTTTTTATATGATTTTTTTTTGATCCAGAGCTATAATCATCAATAGAAATAATTTTATATTTAGTTTTTTTTATAAGCAGTTTAATTAAATTTGATCCAACAAAACCTGCACCGCCAGTTATAACTAAAGTATTTTTCATTATTTATATCTTTTATAATTTATTTTAAAATCTTTATAGGTAAGATCAAAACCTTTTTCCAAGGTAGTTTTCGCTTTCCAGCCATATTTTTTAGCAAGTCGTACATCTAAAACTTTTCTGTATACTCCGTTTGGTTTTTTATTATCATATTTTATTTTAACTTTTAAATTCAATTTTTTAATTATAAAATTTACGTAATCTTTTATTCTCATATCTTTTCCTGTTCCGATGTTTATTAGAAACTTTTTAGTATTTTTATTCATAAAATAAATACATGCATCTGCAACGTCATCTACAAATATTAATTCTCTTAGTGGTTTTCCGCTCCCCCAAACTGTAAAAATTTTTTTATTTTTTATTTTACAAATATGGGCTTTTTTAATTAATGCTGGAAAAAAATGTGAATTTAAATGATGATAATTGTCATTTGGTCCATATGTGTTTGTTGGCATCAAACAAAGATAATTTGTTTTATATTGTTTATTATAAGCTTCACACATTTTGACACCTGCAATTTTTGCTAACGCATATGGTTCATTAGTTTCCTCAAGTTTGCCTGTTAATAGATATTTTTCACTAATTGGCTGTTTTGAATTTTTTGGATAAATACAACTTGATCCAAGAAAAATAATTTTTTTAACATTATTTTTGAAACTTCCGTGAATTAAATTATTTTGAATTTGTAAATTTTCGTAAATAAAATCTGCTCCATGAATATTATTATGAAATACACCACCAACTTTCGCAGCGGCTATAATAACAATATCTGGTTTTTTTTTTTTTATAAAATTAAAGACTGATTGTTGTTTTAATAAATTAAGTTTTTTTTTATCTACTGTAATTACTTTATAGAAACTTTTTTTTTTTAATTTTCTTAGTATTGCTGATCCAACTAAGCCTTTATGGCCAGCCAAAAAAATTTTCATTATTTTTTACCTATTCATTTCTAAATTTACCATTTCAGAAATTAAATCATCTAGATTTACTTTTGGTTTCCAATTAAGTATTTTTTTTGCTTTTCTAGAATCGCCCAAAAGATTATTGACTTCCAAAGGTCTATAATAAGTTTTATCGCATGCTATTATAACTTTGCCTTTTTTATCTATTGCCTTTTCATTTAACCCTTTTCCTCTCCAAAAAATTTTTATATTTAGTTTTTTCGTAACTTTGTTTATAAAATTTTTAACAGTTATTTGTTTTCCAGTAGATATAACTAAATCTATTGGTTTTTTTTGCTGTAACATTAACCACATTGCCTCTACATAATCTCTTGCATGACCCCAGTCTCTTTTGGCATATAAATTTCCAAGATATAGAGTATTTTGTTTTCTTTTTTTAATTTTACACAAGCCTTTAACAATTTTCTGGGTAACAAATGTTTCTCCTCTTCTAGGACTTTCGTGGTTAAATAATATTCCATTGCATGCAAAAATATTATACGCTTCCTTATAATTAATTGTTATCCAGTGAGCATACAATTTTGCAACACCATAAGGACTTGCTGGGTAAAAATTAGTTTTTTCATTTTGTGGTGTCTTTTCATTTCTACCGAATAATTCAGATGTTCCAGCCTGATAATATTTTGTTTTTTTTTCTAATTTAGTAAATCTTATTGCCTCAAGTATTCTTAAAGCACCGAGTGCATCCGCATTAGCTGTATATTCGGGGGACTCGAACGAAACCTGCACATGAGATTGTGCAGCTAAATTATAAATTTCATCAGGCTTAATTTCATTTACTAATCTCGTAACTAGTAGAGAATCCGTTATGTCTCCATAATGCAATATGAATGTTCTTTTTTTAGTATATGGCTCCTGATAAATGTGATCAATTCTACCAGTATTAATTGATGAAGATCTTCTTTTTACTCCATGAACAATATATTTTTTTTTTAAGAGAAACTCAGCAAGATAAGATCCATCTTGACCAGTAATACCAAATATGAGCGCTTTTTTTTTCATTATTGAATTTTTATCTTTTTAATCTAAAAAAATATTTAACAATTTCAGTTAAAATTAGCAATCCATCTTTTAATGCATTAACTTTCTTTTTTCCACCAATTCTTTCTCTTTCATAGCTCGGTAAGCATAAGTATTTCATATTTTTGAATTTTGCCTTAATAGGAATTTCAACACAAATTCTAAAATCTGAGTTTTGAAGATTTAAGTTTTTAAAAGAAGAAGTTTTGCCCAATATAAAAGTATATAAAATATCTGTTATTTTTAAGTTAAATAAGACATTTCCAATAAATGTAAAAAAAAAATTACCAATAGATGTTACTAAATCATCATCTTCACTTCCACCCCCTGGTTTTTGATATCTAGAACCAAACACAAGATCTATTTTGGTAATACTATTTTGCATTTCTTTTAAGTATTTTGGATCCATTGATCCATCAGCATTAATAATGCAACAATATTTTGTTTGTACATTATTTATTCCTTCAATCAATGCATTTCCATAACCATTATTTTTTTGTTCATGTATTTGAATATTTCGTATTTTTTCAATTGATTGTTTAGTTTCAAAGTCTTCTTTTTGTAAAACAATTAATTTCTTACATTCATAGTTTCTTATTTCTTCAAGAAATATAGGAAGTGACTCGGCCTCTTTTTTTGCTGGAATTATTAAAGTTAAATCTTTCATCAATTACATTTTAAATTTTTGGTTTATATAAATATATTCAAATGTTTTTCTAAATTTCATTTTAATTTTAAATTTTTTTTTAAAATTATGTTTAATTAAATAATTATGTATAACACTCAATGTGTAATTTTTAATCAACATATTGTGAAAGTGATGTTCAAAATAAATAGATTTTACTTTATTTATAGATTCTCCCATTCCTTTAATTACATTAAAGTCATATCCTTCTGTATCTATTTTTAAAATATCAATATTTTTAATATCTTGTATGCTATCTAATCTATCTATTTTAACTTTGATATTAACTAATTTTTTTTTTCTTGTGCCAAATAAATCTAAAAAAAGGTTCTTTCTCTTGTAATAATCTGAATTTAAATCTATTTTAGTTATAGTGGATGATTGAGACTCATAATGTTCTTTAAAATCTACTATCCCTTTTTGACTTCCAAGAGCTAGATTAAATATCTTTAAATTTTTAATATGTTTAGTTTTTTTTATAAGATTTTGATAGTTCTTCTCACTTGGTTCAAAAGCATAGATATTATCAATCTCAAAATTTTTTAGAAATTGATTAATTGTTTCCCCATGGTGAGCACCAACGTCTACCAGTGTATTAATTTTTTTACTAAATTTTGATTTAAAAAATTTGATTACTTTTTTTTTATTAGTAAGATCGAATAAACTAATGATTAATCTTATTAATTTAAAATACATAAATTGCTATTTAGCTTACCTTTAATTATAATGGCATCAAATAATCAACTGTTATAATAAAAGAATGCCATTAGTAAGTATTATATTACCTTTTTTTAAAAAAATTGATTATATTTTTGAAACTATCAATTCAGTTTTAAATCAGACATTTCAGGATTTTGAAATTATTTTAATTTATGATGATACTAAATTAGACGATTTAAAATTAATTGAAAAAAGATTTATTAATAATTCAAAAATTAAAATTATAAAAAATGAGCAAAACTTTGGTGCTGGTTTATCAAGAAATATTGGTATAGCACATTCAAAAGGTGAAATAATAGCGTTTATCGATGCAGATGATTTATGGAAGCCAAGAAAATTGGAAAAACAAATTGAATTTATGAAAATAAATAATCTTGATTTTACATTTTGTAATTACAAAAAAAAATTACCTGATAAAGAAATTAATGTAGTATCCTCAAAAAAAATAATTTCTTACAAGGACCTTTTGAAATCATGTGATATTGGTTTATCAACTGTTCAGTTAAATAAAAAAATAGTTGATAAGGATTTATTTCCAAATCTAAAAACTAAAGAGGATTATGTTGCATGGCTTAAACTTACAAAAAAAAAAATAAACGCATTTAACCTCCCAGAAAATCTTGTAATTTGGCAAAGTGTTAAGGGTTCATTATCGTCTAATTTTTTGCAAAAAATTTTAGATGGATTTAGGGTCTATAAACAATATGAAGGTTTTGGGATAATTAAGTCTTTAATTTTTTTATTGGTCCTTAGTGTTAATTCAATAAATAAAAAATTTTAATTTATTTATCTATATAATAAAAGTTATATGAAAAGATTTTTTTGCATTTTATATTTCTAAGAGAATTAGAGAAATTACATTTATTTATATCTTTAAAAAAGTTTTTTTTGTGATTTTGCATAGTATAAAAATTATTATTTATTTTATAATAAGGACTTTTAATTAAATTATATTCATATGAATTTATTTCATAATTTATTCTATCTACACTTCTATAAATAAATACAAATAATGTTAATAGTAAGATTATTTTTAATGATTTTTTTTTTTGATTGAACTTATAATTTTGGTTTTTAAGAATTAAACAAAAAGGAAATACTACTATTAAGAAAACTAAAACATATCCACCATACCTAAGAGCTGGATGATTTATAAACCACTCTAAAAGAAGTAATATTAATATAAAATAAAGTGATCGAAAAATATTAAATCCTTTTAAAGAAAAATTTTTTATTTTAAAAATAGAGCAACATACGATGACAGTTAAAATTATACCAAGAAAAAAATCAGAAAATTTATTAAAAAAATAATATTGTACCCAATTATTTACCCAATTAAATCCACTTAAATATTCCTCGTTATTAGGTACTATCATATTAGGTGTAGCACCAGCCTTTGACCAAAGCTCGTACCACTCCATATAATCAGAAACCCTGTCTTTGCTATATCCCCAAAAAAATTCACTCATACAAGTAGAAGAAACTGGATAAAGAAAACATCCAGAATGTGATACGTTGTATACAATTAAAAAAATAACAGATAATAAACATGAATAGACTACTGAAAATTTATTAATAAAGTAAAAAAATTCTTTAAGTTTATAATATTTAAAATACAGTAAAAACAGTATTAAAGAATACATTATATAGAAAGACTTAATAGTAACTATCAACGTTAAAATTATAATAAGCGTTTCAAAAATCTGGTTTGAAAATTTTTTATTTTCAAGAATATCAACCACAAAAATAAAAGCTAAAAAAAATAATATTTGAGCGGATCTATCAGTTCCATGCTCAGCAATTCTATAAAAAAAAATATTTATAAAAATTAAACAAAATACTGACAAAAAGAATGAAATATTTAGTTTGGAATTTTTATATATTTTTTCAAATAAAATTGTATTAATAAATACAATAATGCTAGCCTGGGCTAGAAAGTAATAAAAATCATTTGTAAATTTAGTTGTAAATAGTGAATGAAAATAAAATAATGATGATACGTGATTAAAAGCTACATCAAAATGTCCTAGTCCAAATTCTATTTTATTTAAATTTATATTTTTTATAAAACTAAGATGATAGTAAGAAAAGTCATCATGACTTTTAAAATGAAGTATTAAAAAGAAAGATAGTAAATAAGCTAATAAAAAAAAGTTAATTTTAATATTTTTTTTATTTTTTAAGTAAAAAAAAATAAAAGATATTAATCCTATACAAATTACTACCATATTGTGAATATTATTATGTGGTAAAAAAAGGTTAGTTAAAAATGATATGAATACTAATGCAAAAATTCCATAGATACCAATGATGCCGATAGAAACTTTTGATAACAAAAAATTATTATATTTTGTTATTTTTTTAGAAAATATTAAACCATAGCCTAATATACTAATAATTAATATTGAGTAAATAATTATAAAATTTAAGAACTCCATAGTTATTTAATTTATATTTTTGAACATTCTCATTAAAAAATAATAAGTTAATAGATATACCAAAACATTAAATACTAGTATCAATATTAATGCTTCAGATGAGTATATGAAATTGATAGCTATTAATAAAATTATTAAATTAAATAAGTTTATAACAGTAGATGTAATAATATGAATTATTATATTATTTTTAATTCTAATACTATTTTTTAATAACGAAAATACTAAATGATGAAGATGCTGAGTATCAGGTTTGTATGTTTTGTTTTTTTTTAAATTTCTTCTTATCATAGAAAAAAGTAACTCAAAACAAGGGTACCATAGCATTACAACTACAATATAAGGTGAAATATAGTTATTAAAAAAAGAAAATTTAATAAGATAAATACCAGTAAAAAGGGATAAAAGATAAGCACCAGAGTCTCCCATGTAAATGTATCCAGCGGTATTAAACGCCAAAATTATAGCCAGAATTAAAATTAACATTAAAATAAATTCTAAATCAATTTGAAAACTTTCATCAAATTTAAAAAAAATAATTGAGAATAAGACTAAATAATATCCCAATAATAATCCATTTATTCCATCTATAAAATTACTACCATTTATCAATATAGAGAGACAAAAAAGGACAAAAAACATATTAACATAATTATTTTGTAACATCTGATCTATAAAAGGTATTTTTGTGTTATTAATCTCTAATCCTATTAGTTGGATGAAAAAAAACATTAATATTAATTGTAAAAAAAATCTTAGACTTACACTATTCAATTTCTTTAAATCAGATAATAGTCCTATTATAAATATTAAAGATAACAAGGTTATTAAAAAAAAATCTCTACTTAAATAAAGTAATTCATACGTAAAATATGTAATTAAAAAAATTCCACCCAAAAAGTAACTTTTTGAGTTAGAGGAATATTTTTTATGTTTCTCATTTTTCATATCTAAAAAAAAATTTTTTTTCTTAGAAATAAAAACTAGTGCAAAAGTAAAGATTAAAAAAAGTATAATAAAAATATTAAACATTTAATATCATTAACACATTAATTTAAATGTAAAAGTTCATTAATTTTTTTAAAGTGACTAAAAACTGTATAATTTTTTGAATTTTTTTTTGCATTTAAGCACTTTTGTTTTTTATTTGAATCACTATCATTAAAAAAATTATTAATTTTATAAATTAAGTCTTTTTCATCGTTGTTTTTAAACAAATATCCTGCTTTGCCGTTTTCTAAAAATTCTTCTGGACCATTTGGACAGTTGCTCGAAATTACTATTTTATCTAAATAAGCAGATTCAACCATAACTGCACCTGGATCTTCCCACAAAGATGTGCATATTATAGCCAATGATTTATGAATTAAAGGATAAATATTTTTCACGTATCCAGACAAAATAATATGCTTCTCAAGACCTAGGGTTTTTATCTGTCTAATTAAATTTTCTTCTTCTTCTCCCTCTCCTGCAATTATTAATTTCAAATTTTCTTTTTTTGGTACAATTTTGGCAAAAGCATTAATTAGTAATTTTTGATTTTTTTGATTAGTGAGCCTTCCTATATTTAAAAAGTAATTTTTCTCGTTATAAATTTCATTATCTAAAGTTTCTTTTAATTTTTGTCTCATTAAATTAGGTTCTATTATTGGATCAAATAATATTTTTATTTTCTTTTCATCAAAAATTTTTTTTTTAATTAAATCAAACTTTGTTTGCTTTGATGGACATGTAACAAGATATATTTTTTTTGAAATTAATTTCCAAAAAAATTTTCTAAAGAAAGTTAGCTTTGGCAACCCTGATATTCTTAGAATAAATTTTGTATCACTTTTATATAATAATAATAATATTAAGGGTAAAATTGTAACTAAATGTATAATTAGATAATCAGGTTTTTCTTTTTCTAATAATTTTTTTAATGGAAAATATTTAGTCAAAAAGATTAAAAAAAAAACTACACGTGATTTTAAAAATCCGTTTACTGGCAAGTACCTTTTTAAATTAAAATTAGATAATTCAATTAAATCAATATTTTCAAATTTTAAATCATTTAAGTAATCTCTCCATTCACCAATTGCATCGATTATTGATACATTTGATACATTTTTATTGAACTTTTTAATTGATTTTGCAGAATTAATAACATTTTTTATCGTTGCTACGTTAGATAAGTGTGGAGACCAATAAAAAACTTTGTTCATATTTTCAACATATGTATATATTAAAATCTTTTCACTGGATATTATAATTAAAATGGAAAAAAAATATAAAATTTCGATTATTACAACAGTAAAAAATTCTGTTTCAACAATAGAAAGATGTATCCAAAGTGTTCTAAATCAAAAATATGAAAATATTGAGTATATTATTATTGATTCAAATTCTGATGATGGCACAAGTGACATAATTTCAAAATATAAAAAAAAAATTACTATTTTGAGAGAAAAAGATAATAATTTATGGGATGGTATGAATAAAGGAATTAAAATTGCAAGTGGAGAAATTATTGGATTTTTAAATGCTGATGATTTTTATTATCCTAATTCATTTAAAACTGTAAATACATACTTTAATACAGAAAAAATAGACTTTTTATTTGGCACAGTAAAAAAATATAAATTGATGTATGGTTTTAATCCAAAAATTATAAAATGGAGTTTTGGATTTTATTCCTCTCATTCTGTAGGTTTTTTTATTAAAAGAAAAGCCCACTTAAATGTTGGACTTTATAATCAAAAGTATTTAAGTGCCGATTTAGATTTTTTCTATAAAATGATTACTAATTTTAACTTATATGGTGTTGCAACAAAAAAAATGAAGTATTAGGTGAATTTAGTAAAGGTGGATTTTCTTCTAAAATTAATTACATTGATCACTTAAAGGATTTAAACCAAATTAGAATTGATAATAAACAAGGAAAGTTTTTTGTTTATTTTTTATACTTAATTAAAATATTGAAAAAACCATTTAAATTCTTAAAAGCTTTATAAATAAATGAAACCAATATTAATTAAGACAAATATTTACCCAGATAAAAGAGGGTTTTTCAAAGAGCTTTTCTTAAGTAAGAAAATAAAATTTAATTGTAAATTTACTGCCATGTCTTACTCAAACAAGAATGTCATTAGAGGATTGCATTATCAAAGTAAAAAAAAACAAGCTAAAATTCTTAGCGTGTTAAAAGGTAGAGCGGTTGATGTATGTGTTAATATAAATAGGAAATCAAAAAATTTTGGTAAAGTTTACAAGTTTAATTTAAAACCCGGATTACTTTTATATGTTCCAAAAGACTTTGCTCACGGTATTGGGTTTTTTGATAAAGAAAATATTCTTCTATATCATTTATCTGAATATAGATTTCCAGAATATGAAAGAGGTATAATCTATAATGATAAAAAATTAAAAATTAATTGGAAAATCAAAAAACCTATATTGTCAGAAAAAGACAGTAAAATGCCATCTTTTTTAGAAACATTTAAAAAATAAAATAAAAAAGTGATTAAAATTAAAAGATGCAAAAAGAACTCACAATAATAATAGTAACATTTAATAGTGACAATCACGTTTTCAATTTAATAAAAAAGCTTCCTAAAAATATTAAAATTTTGATAATAGAGAATTCTAATAGAAAAAAATTTAAAAAAAAAATTGAAAAAATCAGAAAAAATGTTCAGTGCATATTAACAGGTGATAATATTGGCTATGGCAAAGCAAATAATATAGGTATTAAATATGCAAAAACTGAATTTGTGTTAATACAAAATCCTGATGCTTTAGTCAGCTCTCAAGTGATTAAAAAACTTCACAAAACAATAAAGGAAGATAAAAAAATTGCAGCTATTTCTTGCCAGTCAAAAGATGATAGAAATAAAATCAATAAACATTATTACTTTAATAAATTATCAAAAGTTAAAGAAAAATATAATAATTCAAAAAAACTTATTGATGTGGATTATTTTATTGGAAGTATGTTTTTGGCAAGAAAAAAAATTTTGTTAAAAGCCAATCTTTTCGATGAAAAATATTTTTTGAATTTCGAAGAAGTTGATTTATTTAGGAAAATCTCAAAACTAGGTTATAAAATATGTATTGAAAAAAGACTTTATTTTAAACATTTAAAAGGTAGCTCAGCCAAATCATCTATGAAATTTGAAACGGATAAGACCTTTAAATGGCATTATAGCTGGAGTCAAATATATTTTTATAAAAAATATTATGGAATGATTTTTACATTAGCTTTTTTTATAAAAGAATTAACAATAAATTTAACAAAAATAATTTACTTTCTTTTCTTTGGAAAAAAAAAAATTTTATATTAAATTGTTATAGTCTGTTAGGACTTGTTAATTCGATAATTGGGAGAAAATCATACTATAGACCCAAAATTTGATTTATCTTGTAATTAGAATATCTTGATTTCAAGTCTAAATATTATATTACCGTAAATTGATATGCATATATTTATAACAGGTGTTGCTGGATTTCTAGGATCAAACATTGCAGAATATCATTTAGATAGACCTAATGAAGTTAAATATGCAAATTGTAGCTCAGAAAAATCTAGAAAATTGTTAGGATATAAAACATCAGTAGAATAAAAAGACTCAATTCAAAAAGTAGTTGATTTTATAAAAATGGAAGGTCCAAAAAAATTTAAATATAATTACAAAATAGAGATTGATAGCGAAATAGTTCCAATAACTTGGAGAGAAAAAAAGTTTTAATTATTTTAAAATTGAAAGTATTAAATTTTTGCAATTTTTTTAAGTTTATTTATATTTATTGAACTATCTTTCTGCATTTTTACTTTGCTTAACTGGTTTGAGTACAGTGATTTTTTTACTTTAGGATTTGTTTTCTTTGCAAAATTATAGATCGATTTATCATTCCCTCCAATGTTGATAATTCCTTTCTTATCTAAAATTTTTGGTAAGATTTTAATAACCTCATCATGATAAAGAAAATTAGTTTTTACATTTATGAACGCTTCTGGATGAATCCAGGGTCTTTCTGACATTGCGATTCTTAAAATTAATGAATTTTTGTACATTTGAACAGCTGCTTCTCCGCCAAGTTTTGACCATGAATAATTATTTAAAGGCAACAAAGGAGATTTTTCAGAATAACCACCTTTTTTACCAGGATAAATATAATTAGTTGAAAAATAAATTATTTTTATATTTTTCCTAGCACACTCAATTACAATATTGCTGGTGCCAACAATATTAAGTGTAATACTTTTTTCTATATCTTTCTCATGAATTATCATTGGTCTTGATAAACCAGCAAGATGGATTACTGCGTAAGGTTTATATTTTTTGATACTTTTTTTTATTTGCTTTCTATTTAATATATTGAGCTCTTTTTTATTTAGAAAAATAAATTTTTTATTGTTAAATTTTTCTTTTAACTGTTTAGCAAATCTACCATCTCCACCAGTTACTATATATTTTTTCATTTACTTTTTTTATTTATCTAATTTATTTATTTATTTTTTTTATATCATTACTTTAAATTAATCTAGAATCTCGACTCAGAATAACGCTACAAAATTTTTCAGTATATTTATTTACTTGATTATTTAAATCTTTGTCATATTTAGCC
>MDTG01247779.1_pt1 | contig 12428 bp, 13 predicted proteins | sample 811421 | NCBI WGS metagenome assembly MDTG01 (sample SAMN05326645, study PRJNA326480) | marine metagenome | isolation source: seawater | place: Pacific Ocean: South East | collected 2011
CTGCCTTTGCCTTTTAAAGTCTTTTAATTCCTATTACTTTTAATTTCGCGGTCTTTTCAATCCTCTTGATTGTTTGATTAATTCCCATAACAACTGTTTTCTTCATAGGACCATAAGCATGAATGAGTTTTTTATTAGAGAGAGCCAAAGCAACATGGCCTTTCCAATAAATAATATCATTTCTTTTAATATTTTTTAATTTTACGTTTTTTTTAAAGTACTTAACTTGATCTTTTGCATCTCTAGGACAAAATCTATTGTTAAAATTAAGAAAAATTTGTATTAGCGCAGAACAGTCGATTCCTTTAAAAGATTTTCCTCCCCATTTATATTTTATATTTATAAACATACCGACATTTATAAAAGGATTTTTTTGTTTATACGAAATATGCTTAATATCTTTATTATGTATCCATCCTTTTGAAAATTTAAAGAATTGACCTTTTTTTTCTATAATTTTTATTTTAGAACCAAAAGGTACTTCATTTATTTTCTTTAGCTTATTTGGAAACTTGAAAATTTTCGCTTTAAGAGTATTTATCTTATGAGTAGGTTTCAAATCGTTAGAAAAATTTTTAGTTAGAATATAACCTTTATAATTATCTTCCATTATTCTAATTTTAAGCCATTTTTTAGCTTTTTTCAAAATTGAAAACCTATCTCCAAAAATCATCTGAGTTACCACTTCAGATTTTGTAGATGGTTTTTTATAAAGATTGATAATAGAAAAATTATTAGTAAAATATTTAGTCATTCAACTTTAGCTTATCTTTAATCATGTAAAGAAATACAAGAGACGGTATTACCATAATTGCTGTAATAATAAAAAATATTCCCCAGTCACCATTCAACCAATCTACCAATGCACCTGAGGAAGCTGCTAACGTGGTTCTTCCGGCTGTTCCAATTGAAGCAAGGAGCGCATATTGAGTAGCTGTGTAAGTTCGGTCTACAAGCAGGGAAATAAAAGCAACAAATGCTACAGTTGCGAAAGCCGCAGCCATATCATCAAAAATAACTGCGATAGCAAAAAGAAGTTCAGATTTTCCTGACCATGCTAGTAAAGAAAATAATAAATTTGTTGAAGCCATTAATATCCCCGACAAAAACATTGCTTTGATTACTCCAGACCGAATAGCAAATAACCCACCAAGCAAGGTAAAAATCACAGTTGTAAGCCAACCTAATCCTTTTGAGTAAAGCGCAATATCAACCTTTGTAAAACCTATTTCTTTATAGAAAATAACTGACATTCTACCCAAAAATGCTTCACCGATTTTAAATAGAAAAACAAATCCCAATATCGCAATTGCAATATTAAAACCATTTTTTCTAAAAAAACTAAGAACAGGGCCAATTATTGTTCCAGTAAGCCACGCAATGATTTTAGTAATTATATTTGAAGAGCCTAATTTATCTTCAATCAATTTATCTGTTTCCATTTGATTTTTTGTTCTATCTGAAAGTTGTGGTTCTCTTACAAACATTAAACCAATGTTACATGCTATAACTACTATTCCCAAAATTAAAAAAGTAAATTGCCAATAATTCTCTATGCCAGATATTTGGAAAAACTCTGCTGTATTTAGCGCAATTACTCCTCCCAATTTATAACCTGTCCACCATCCCACAACTGCCATAGCAGCACCTGCCTGCATAACACTGCCTTCATTTTCCCCAATCTGCTCTATTCTTAAAGCATCAACAGTTATATCCTGCGTAGCGGATGCTATTGCAATTATTAAGCCAACACTGATTACTAATGTTAGGTTCGCAATTGGATTCATAAAACTCCAACAAACTAAACTCAGCAAAATTATAGTTTGCATGATAATAATCCACCCTCGTCTATGACCAACTTTATTAGTTAACCAAGGTATTCTAACTCTATCAATTATTGGAGCCCATAAATAATTAAATGCATAAACTGCAAAAATAAGTCCAGCCCAGCCGATTGTACTTCTGCTCAGACCATCTTCTTTTAACCATAAACTTAAACTGCTTCCTATAATTACCCAAGGGAAACCACTTATGGCCCCGAGTAATAAAATTTTTAACATTCTAATATCAAAATACACAGAAAAAGTTTCTGATAATGATTGTTTATTATGAATATTCATAATTATTTATTAATTTCTCCAGAATGTAGGAAAAAATAAAACCAGTACAGCAAATAATTCTAATCTTCCAAGTAACATACCAATCGATAAAATCCACTTTGATGGATCTGGAATTGCTTTATAGTTTCCGTTTGGACCTATCATATCACCTAGACCTGGGCCAACATTTGAAATAGCGCTTGCAGCTCCGGATATAGCTGAAAGAAAATCAAGACCAGAGATAGACAACAACATAGCTAAGATGAAAAATAAAAATAAAAAAGAAAAAATAAATATTAATACTGAGTTAATAAATGGATCTGAGATTTTTTGATTATTATATTTATTTATAATTATACTATTTGGATATATTAATTTTTTAATTTGATTTTTTAAAAAAATTAAAAGCATTTGTAATCTAAAAATTTTTATACCACATGCTGTTGACCCTGCACATCCACCAATGAACATTAAAAATAAAAAAAAGATTAAAGAAAATTTTCCCCAAAGACCAAAGTCATCAGTTACATATCCTGTGCCTGATAAGATGGAAATAACATTAAAAGAAGCTATTCTAACCTTATCTAAAATACTGCTTTCATAATTTATTGACAATAAATATACGAACATTATTAATACTGAGAAAAATATCAGATAGAGAAAACCTTTTATTTGAACATCCTGAAAAAAAATTTTTTTATTACCTTTTACAAATTTTAAATAAGAGATAAACGGGATGCTACCCATAACTATAAAAATACTTGCTATTATCTCAATATCTGAGTTTTTAAAAAAACCAATAGAGTCATTATGAGTTGAGAAACCTCCAGTAGCTATTGTGGTCATCGCATGAGAAACACTGTCAAATATTGACATTCCAAAAAACCAGTAAAAAAAACCACACAATATAGTTAAAGAAAAGTAAGTTGAGATAATTATAGTAGCAACTTCAATGGTTCTTGGTAAAATTTTCTCGGTTGTATCTGGTCCTTCCATTTTAAATAATTGCATTCCACCAACTTTTAACAGAGGTAAAATCGTTATTGCCATAACAATTATTCCTATACCGCCTAGCCATTGCATGATTGCTCTCCATAATAAAATACTTTTTGGACTATCATCTAAGTTGGTAATTATTGTTGCTCCTGTTGTAGTGATTCCTGACATACTTTCGAAGAATGCTTCACTAAAAGAAAATTCTTTTGGAGATAAAATAAATGGCAAGCTTCCAAAAGTTGCGACCATCGACCAAGCGAGTGTTGAAAAAAGAAAAGTTTGTCTTAAATTAAGCTTATACTCTTTTTCTAAATTAGCTAAAACAAATAGTATACCTATAAAAATTGTTACAAATGCTGAAGCAATAAAACTGTGACTTCCCTCATTGTAAATAAGCTGCATTATATAAGGAGCCATCATGGATACTCCTAGCACAATAAGAAGCATTCCTATCATGAAAAAAACAGTTTTGTTTGTAGCCATAGTGTTTGAGATTATTTAAATAGATATAAAATTCAACTTAATATCTTACAATTATATCTGTATTTTATACATAAAATTTAATAAACCATACTTATGCTTGATAACAACTTAATTCAATCGACTTCTTCTTGGCCTTTTGTGGAAATAAGAAAAGTTTTAAAAGACAGAAAAAAAATAATTGATAAGAAAAATAAGATTACGTTTCAAACTGGATATGGTCCGAGTGGATTACCACATATTGGAACCTTTGGAGAAGTTGCAAGAACTACAATGATGATTAATGCTTTAAATCATATTTTAAAAATTGACCATGAATTAATCACTTTTTCTGACGATATGGATGGATTAAGAAAAATTCCAGAAAATATTCCAAATGATAAAGTTCTTAAGGAAAATTTGGGTAAACCTTTGACTAATATTCCAGATCCATTCAAAAAATATAAAAGCTTTGGTGAACATAATAACGAAATGTTAAAAGAGTTTTTAAATAGATTTAATTTTAAATTTATTTTCAAAAGTTCTACAGAAAATTACAAAAAAGGTATTTTCAATCATTCTTTAATGCGTGTTTTAGAAAAGTATGAAGATATAATGAATATAATATTACCAACACTGAGAGAGGAGAGAAGAAAAACATATTGCCCATTTTTACCAATTTGTCCAAAAACTGGAATAGTTCTTGAAATACCACTTTTAGAAATGGATAAGAAAACGGGAAAAGTAGTTTTTAAAAATGATAATGAGAAAGTTGAAACAAATATTTTAGATGGAAATTGTAAGCTTCAATGGAAAGTTGATTGGGCAATGCGTTGGTTTACATTTGATGTTGATTTTGAAATGTATGGAAAAGATTTGACGGAAAGTGCAATATTGTCAAATAAAATTTGTAGAATATTAGGCAAAACTCCTCCAAATGGTTTTGCGTATGAGCTTTTTTTGGATGAAAAAGGTGAAAAAATTTCTAAGTCTAAAGGCAACGGTATTTCTATTGAACAATGGTTAAGATACGCTTCCCCTGAGAGCTTATCATTATACATGTATCCGAACCCTAAAAGAGCAAAAAAGCTTTATTCGGAAGTAGTACCAAAAACTGTTGATGAATATTTATCTAATATTGAAAAATTTCCTACTCAAAAAGAAAAAGATAAAATTTTGAACCCTGTGTGGCATGTGCATAACGGAGAGCCTCCTAGTGAAAAGATTATTATGTCGTTTTCAATGTTACTAAATCTTGCAGGGTCAAGTAATGCTAATAGTAAAGAAATTTTATGGAAGTTTATCAATAGATTTCATCAAGAAATTAAACCTATTGATTATCCTATTCTTGATAACCTAACTCAATACGCAATAAATTATTTTAAAGATAAGATAGAAACTAACAAAAAGTTTAAAAAACCGAATGCAAATGAAAAAAAAGCATTGGAAAATTTAATTATTAGGTTAAAAAAAATTGATACATCTTTGAAACCAGAGGAAATTCAAACATACGTATATTCAGTAGGAAAAGAAAATGGTTATGAAAAAAATCTTAGGGAATGGTTTAAACTTATTTACGAAGTGGTATTTGGAGTGGAAAATGGACCAAGAATGGGTTTTTTTATAAGTTTTTTTGGACTTAATGAAACAATTGAATTAATAAATAATAGAATTAAAAATAATTAATGTTTTCTATTTTAAGACCTTATATATTTTCTTTAGATCCTGAGGTTGCACATGATTTGGCAATTAAATCCTTAAAAGCAAATATCTTACCTAAAAGCTTATTTAATATTGAAAGTGAAGAAATGCTAGAGACAAACTTATTTGGTAAAAATCTCCCTAACCCAATAGGGTTAGCTGCAGGTTTTGATAAAAGTGCTGAAGTATATAATTCACTTTTTAAATTTGGATTTGGATTTATAGAGGTCGGAACTGTTACTCCGAAAAGACAATTAGGAAATCCTAAGCCAAGAATTTTTAGGTTAGAAAAGGATCAAGCTTTAATTAATAGATTGGGGTTTAATAATCATGGATCTGAAGTTGTATCAAAAAGGATTTCAAATAATCAACCTATCGGAATTTTAGGTATAAACATTGGGCCTAACAAAGAAACTAAAAATAAGGAAGAAGATTATTATACATGTCTGACTAGATTATCTGCTCATGCAAGTTACATAACAATTAATATTTCTTCACCAAATACTGAGGGAATAAGAGACTTTCATGAACAAAATGAGATGGAAAGATTGTTAATAGGTTTGAATAAAATAAAAAAAGATAAAAAAATTAATCAAACGATTTTAGTCAAACTTTCACCTGATATTCAAAATGATGATATAAGTAAAATAGTTGGACTAATGGAAAAGCATAATATTCAAGGTATTATTATTTCTAATACAACTGACAGCAACAGGAAAAATTTATCTGATATTAAAAAAAATGAAATAGGAGGACTTTCAGGTCAACCTCTTAAAGATATTTCTACAGACCTAATCAAAAAATTCTATAAATTCACCAAAGGAAAGATCAAAATTATTGGCGTTGGTGGTGTGGATTCAGGTCAAAGTGCCTTTGAAAAAATAACTGCAGGTGCAGATGCAGTTCAACTATATACCGGCATGGTTTATAAAGGTCCCGGAATAGTAAAAGATATAAAAAAGGAATTAATAGCAATTTTAAAAAAAGAAAATTTAAAAAACATAAGAGATGCAGTTGGAATTAATGCTTGACCCAATATCTAACTAGAATTATATAGCCTTAGGAAAATTTATGTCAAAAAGATGCGAACTAACTGGAATTTCACCTTTAAAAGGTAACAACGTCAGTCATGCTAAAAACAAGACTAAGCGAAGATTTTTACCTAATTTAAAAAAAGTGATTTTTAAAAGTGATATTTTAAAAAAGAATATTAAGTTGAATGTATCAAACGCAGCATTAAGAACAGTTGATTTCAAAGGTGGATTAGATAAATATCTCTTGTCAGCTAAAACCTCTAAGTTATCAAGCAGAGTTAAGAAAATTAAAGCGTCTATTTTTTTAAAAGCTTAAATGTCTCTTTTCTACAAATTATCCGTATTAATGGGATTTGTAGTAGTAGTTTCTAATTATTTAGTTCAATTTCCAATTAAATACTTTGGCTTGTCTGAAATTTTAACATATGGAGCTTTTAGTTATCCAATAACGTTTTTTATTACTGATTTAGCTAATCGGGCATACGGAAAAATTGTAGCAAGAAAGATAGTAAACATAGGTTTTTTTGTTGGTGTTACCTTAACTTTATTAGTTTCTACAAATTTTTCAGATTTGATTTCAATAAGAATAGCAATTGGTTCAGGTGTTGCATTTTTTGTAGCGCAAAATTTAGACGTAGGCATTTTTGACAAATTACGTAAAAAGACTTGGTATGTTGCTCCACTTACTTCATCGATTTTTGGATCTATAATTGATACTTTTTTATTTTTTTCAATCGCATTTTATGCGACCGGCATACCCTGGGTAACATTAGCTTTTGGTGATCTATTCGTAAAATTATTTATTGCTTTCTCAATGCTTATACCGTTTAGACTACTTTTATCGAGAATAAGAGATTTTTCTGAAATGAAAAGCAAGAACGTAAACTAGTGAATAGTTTTTTTTCTTTTTTCAACAAATAAATCAGTAAGTTGATTAATCATCACATCGCCTAAATCTTGCACGTCGGTAATTTTGATTGCTTGATTGTAATATCTTGTTACATCGTGTCCGATACCGATTGCTAATAATTCTATATTTGTTTTTGCTTCAATCCATTTAACAACATTTTTTAAATTTGTTTCTAAATAATCACTTGAATTTGTAGATAACGTAGAATCATCAACTGGCGCTCCATCTGATATCACCATTAATATTTTTCTCTCCTCTTTTCTTTTAGACATTTTATTGTACGCCCATTTTAATGCTTCACCATCAATATTTTCTTTAAGCAATCCTTCTTTTAACATTAAACCCATACTATTTTTTTCTTGTCTCCAGGGCATATCTGCAGATTTATAAATTATGTGTCTTAAGTCATTTAATCTTCCGGGGAAAGTTGGCTTGTCATTTTTCATCCACTTTTCTCTAGATGATCCACCTTTCCAATGTTTAGTTGTAAAACCTAAAATTTCAACTTTTACGGAACATCGCTCCAAAGTTCTCGCAAGTATATCAGCACAAATAGCAGCAACAGAAATTGGTTTACCTCGCATTGAACCCGAATTATCAATCAAAATTGTTACCAAGGTATCTTTAAATTCAATATCTTTTTCTTTTTTGAATGAAAGTGAATTAAATGGATCTATAATAATTCTTGGTAATTTAGCATTATCTAATAAGCCTTCTTCTAGGTCAAAATTCCAAGATCTATTTTGTTTTGCTAAAAGCTTTCTTTGAAGTTTATTTGCAAGCTTAGATACAAAATTTTTAAGCTGTAATAATTGTTGATCTAAGTTTTTTCTTAATCTACTAAGTTCTTCCTCACTTTCTAAATCTTTAGCTTTAATTATTTCATCGAATTCTTCGGTATAAGATTTATATTTGAGATCTCCTAGATTGCTTTTAATTTTTTTTCTAAAATCTGTTTTAGATTTATCTTCTATTTCAATTTCTTCTCCGTCTTTATCTGACTCTTTAGCTTCGTTTTCTAGATCTGGAGCACCAGACTCAATAGACATTTCTTGATGTTCTTGCTCTTTTTCAGTTGTTTTTTGCTCTTGATTTTTTTGGTCGCTCTGTTTTTCTTCCTTGTTTTCTTGGTTTTTTTCTTTGTCTTCAACTATTTCATCAAGATTCATGTTAGCAATTAAATTAGAAATAATAGAATTATACCGTTCTTGATCATGTGTTAAATTATCTAATTGTTTAATTTTTTCTTTAAATTTTTCATTAAGATCTTTCTGAAATGTCTTAAACTTTTTTTCTAACTCTGAACTATTTTTTGATTTAAAAAATTTTGTTCTTAAATAATTTTCAAAAGACTCAATAATTTTTTCTTCACTGTTTTTAAGATCAAGTGCGCTTACTCTTTCTTGGTAATATTTTTCTATATTTTTTCTTACTCCTTTGAACTGATCAGAACCAAGTTTTTCGCACCTTATTTTCTCAGCTATCTTATACAATTTTTTTGAGATATTCCCATCAGGTTCGAAAGTTTTGTATGTTTTTTCGTTACTAAATCTTAATCTTAAGGATTTAGAGTCTGCTAATGCTCTAATTTGATTATAATTGATTTTATTATTTAAATTTTCAACATCTGGTAATTTTATCAAGTTATTTTTTGATTGCAAATTTTGATTGCCAAATGAAACTTCAACATTTTCAGAGTTTGATAAAGATTTAACTGTTGAACCTATAGCAGTTTTAAAACTTTCCAAAATTTCTGTTTTTTTTTCCACTTTATAAAGTTACATTAATAGAAGACTCTGGAAGATCTTCCCCGAAACATCTTTGATAATACTCAGAGATAATTTTTTTTTCTAACTCATCACATTTATTAAGAAATGTTACTCTGAAAGCATAACCTTGATCCTTAAAAATTGACATATTTTCTGCCCAATGCAACACAGTACGAGGACTCATCACAGTTGAAATATCACCGTTTATAAAACCTTTCCTAGTGAGGTCTGCAACTTTAATCATATTAGACAAAATTTCTTTACCTTCCTTATTATTTAATTTTTTGTTTTTGGCTAAGATGATCTCTAATTCTTTTTCAAAAGGTAAGTAATTTAAAGTAGATACGATATTCCACCTATCCATCTGACCTTGGTTAATTTGTTGTGTTCCGTGATACAACCCTGAAGTGTCTCCAAGTCCCACAGTGTTAGTAGTTGCAAAAATTCTAGAAAAGTCATGTTGCTCTAAAACTTTATTTTTATCTAACAAAGTAAATTTACCATCACTTTCTAATACTCTTTGAATTACAAACATTACATCAGGTCTCCCAGCATCATACTCATCAAAAACTAAAGCTACTGGGTTTTGAATTGACCATGGTAAAATACCTTCTTTAAATTCTGTTATCTGTTTTCCATCTTTTAAAACAATTGCATCTTTACCTATTAAATCTATTCTACTTACATGACTATCTAAGTTTACTCTTATACACGGCCAGTTTAGTCTCGCCGCAACTTGTTCTATATGCGTAGATTTACCTGTTCCATGATAACCTTGGATTAGAACTCTTTTATTAAAAGAAAAACCAGCAAGTATTGCTAAAGTCGTATCTTTATCAAATTTATAATCCGAGTCTATTTTTGGCACATATTCATTCTTTTTTGAAAAGGCATCTACCTGCATTTCACTATTAAAACCGAAAGTTTGTTTAACAGAAATTTTCATATCTGGTTTTGCAATAAATTGTTCAGCACTCATTTTTTTCCTAACGTTTTTTTTAGTTGACTATAAGCTAGTGTTACTTTTTTAAGCTTGTCCTCAAATTTTTTATTTCCTTGGTTTTTATCAGGATGATATTTTTTGACAAGGACTTTAAATTTCGCATGAATTTCCTCCCATTTTGTCTCATCATTTAACTCCAATACCTCAAGAGCATCCCTATCTGTCTGAGAAGTTTTGGTCTTTTTGAATTCCTTGAAATTTGAGGTTTTAAATATATTAAGTTTATCATCTAAAGCATTGTTCCATAAGATGTTAAAAAAATTTTCCGATGAGCCGAAATTTTTGGTCGATTTATGCCAGGTTAAGTCTGATTTTATAAAAAACTCAATTTGTTGATCATTCATGTTTTCAAAATAATTCCAGTTTTTGTTGAATATCTTTATATGTTCTAAGCATAATAATCTAAATTTTTTGCTATTGTCTCTCTCTACAGGCGCCTTATATGCTCCAGTTTTATTACAATTTTTCCAATCACAGATTACTTTCATATTATATTTTTATATATTAAATTTAGAGAGATGGAAAATTATTTTAATTCAATTGAAAAAAAATTAAAAGAAAAAATTATTTTTGAAAAATTAGAAATCATCGATAATTCTGAAAAACACCAAGGCCACAAATTTTTTTCTAAGGAAAGATATCATCTACATATTAAAATAAAATCAACATATCTTAAATCTATCTCAAGACTTAATGCTCAAAAAATAATTATGAACATATTAAAAGATGACTTGAAATATAAAATCCATGCACTTCAAATTAGTATCGATTGAAAAATTTTAGTTTACTTTTTAGTTCTTTCACTGAAATTTTATATTTATTTGGTTGTGTTGTTTTTCCAATTTTATTCAATAAAATAAAATTTATTTTTTCATCATCATTTTTTTTATCATTTTTTAAATATGGAATTAATTTTTTAATATCTTTCGCACTATCATATTTTTTTATTAGGTAAATTAAACTGTTATTCCTATAAATTTCAATAAGCTCGTTTAAAGTTTTTTTGTTACAAACTTTTTTTATAACTGATAATTTCGTAGCAAGAATCATACCAGACAAAACAGCTTCACCGTGCGTCATATTTTTTGAGTAATTATTTTTAACTTCAATTGCATGAGCAAAAGTATGTCCAAAATTTAATATCATTCTAACATTTTTTTCATTAACATCTTTATTCACAAAATGTAATTTAATATTGCAACTTTTTTGTATAGCATAAACTAATTTTTTTGAATGATAAGAAAAAATGTATTTTGTATTTAATTTTAACCAATTAAAAAAATTTCTATCTTTAATTACAGCATGTTTTAATATTTCTGCATAACCGCATATCATTTCTTTTTTTTTTAAACTTTTTAAAAATGATGTATCGCTAAGTACCAATTTTGGTTGAAAAAAAGAACCAATTAGGTTTTTACCAAATTTAGAATTAACTCCAGTTTTACCTCCGATAGCTGCGTCTACCTGTGATAATAGTGTAGTTGGCACACTAATAAAATTTATACCTCTTTTAAAAATACTTGCGACAAATCCACTAAAATCTAGTGTAATGCCTCCACCAATACCAATAATTAAGTCAGATCTATTAAAATTTTTATAAAGTAATTTTTCCAAAAATAAAATTACTGATTTTATAGACTTAGTTTTTTCATTAGCATTAAAATTATAAACGTGTACATCAAAATTTTTTAGGTTTTTTATAATTTTACTTTTATAGGAGTAGGGAAGACCTTTATCAAAAATTAGGGCAACTTTTCTCGTTCGCGGGCAAAGACTTTTAATTTTTGAAGACAAAACACTATAAATATTATTCCCAATTAAAATTGAATAACTTTTATTGGAGTCTTTATAATCTATTTTATTTATTTTCATATAATTTGATAATTTTATTTACGATTTGATCTACACTCATTGAACTACACCTTATTCTAAAATCTGACCTATTATAGATTTTCTTTCTTTCAGAGTAAATTTTATTAATAGTTTCTTTCAAGTTCTCTTGTTTTAAAAGTGGTCTCTTCTTTATATTTTTTAATCTGAACAATAGTAAATCTAATTTTAAGTCCAACCAAAAACTTATTGACGAATTCTCAGACTCTTTACGAATAACTGGATTGATGAATGCTCCTCCACCTAATGCAATAACAGAGTTATTTTTTTTGAAAACGTCAAGAGTAGTTTTTTTTTCAATTTTTCTAAAATAGTCTTCACCTTTGATTTCAAAAATTTCATTAATTGTTTTTTTTTCTTTTTTTTCTATTACTTTATCAATATCAATAAATTTCAGCTTCAGCTTTCTTGCGAGTCTTTTGCCAATAGTTGATTTACCAACACCCATCATCCCAGTTAATACAAGGTTTTTTTTCAATTATACTACCAATTTTAAATTTGATTTATCATAAATATGTCTTATTTTTTGAGTTTAAATATATTTTTTTAGTATGCAACTTAAATACA
>MDTG01412599.1_pt1 | contig 12428 bp, 9 predicted proteins | sample 811421 | NCBI WGS metagenome assembly MDTG01 (sample SAMN05326645, study PRJNA326480) | marine metagenome | isolation source: seawater | place: Pacific Ocean: South East | collected 2011
ATTCCATCCATAGGGGACTGATGAATTAACCGGCTCAACTGCTTAAAGATTTAGAAAGTAAAGGAAGGCTAATATCTAGTCTGTGATCTATACCAGAATGCGTACCACCAAATTCTTCCCATCTGTGTTCAATTCCTAACCGAGATAGCTTAGCAACTAACTTACGACTACCATATTGAATACCATATTGATCTTGATTTCCACAATCAATGAATAATAATTTCAATGTATTTAGATTACTTGAATTTGAATCGATTAATTTTAAGGTATCGAATTTGAGCCATTTCGACCACCGTTCTTCATCTATTTCACAATATTTCATATCAATCGGTAACTGAATACCAAAAGGGTTGTCCTCACTACACTTCCCTGGGTCGTATGATGCAGCCATCGCACAAATCATCAAAGTATGAAAATCATCAGAACTCATCTTATTTGATTTGAATACAGAATCAACGTATTTGGCGGGTGAACCGTAACGCGAGATATGGGTAATAGTTTCAGCAAAAGTAGGCAGAAACATAGTATCAAAACCCACATCTCCCGAATGACTCACTATAGCATCCCATTGACCCGGTTTAGTAAGAGCGTTATACATTGCACCATAACCTCCCGAAGATTTCCCAATCAAACCAAATTTACCATTACAAGAATATCTATCTATTATTGACTTTTTTAGATCGGTTGACAGCCACGTACTCCAATTTCCTAAGACTGGCGAATCAACAAATTGATTACCTCCCAATGAAGTAAAAGTATCTGGTAAAACTAACAAACAGGGAGGCATATCTTCCAATTCAACCAACCTTTCATGTCTTTGTAAAATACTCTCAGAAAAAGCCTTCCAACCGGCTCTTGCAGGCCCAGAAGAGGTAAAAGGCGCCAAGTAGATAATGGCAGGTAATTCCTCTCCTTTCTCAATTAAATCGACTCCTTTAGGCGTAATATGAACTAAAATTTCTCTAGCCGTAGGATCTCCAAGTCGATTTTCCAAATGGTTAGAATCAAGAATAAATCTATCAATTTGACCAAGAATTGGTGCAAAAGAATGTTTGGGCATAAACACTCTAGAAGTTCATTACTCATTGGTTCTGCGGTCGTGGCTAATGGGCAATGGACACGGTTTATTTTTACAAAAAAAGCACATAGAGCCACCATTTTTCCAGTGGAAATGTAGGGGTGAGGGTTTGTCTGTAAAAGAGTAAATAAACACTCGACATTTTGCCTAACTGTTCGCGATATTGGAATAGGGGGGATTATTTGTTACAAGAGTTTGATTTACCAGCGCGATGGACATCAATGATTCAAGATTTATATGCCGAAGCAGTACATAATCTCGCTCAAAATTGGCCCGATGAACAGTCATTAGAAGTATCATATAGAATTATTGAGGGATTTGATGATGAATTCGCTCACGATATTATTGAACACCCAGAACTACATTTCCATGCAGCAAATCATGCATTGAGGCAATTTTTACGCGATGCAGGCCATCCAGAAATTTTCCCATTTGTTCGTATAGTTCATCTACCTAGCGACCAAGTTAGGATTGTATCTCAATTACGATCAGATGATATCGGCCAAATGCTATCACTCGATGCTGTTACAACCAAGATTTCGGGGGTAAGGCCTAGGATATATTCCGCATCATTTGAATGCGCATCATGTGGACATGTAACGATTGTAAATCAGCCAAATGAGCAAGAACTTATAGAACCAATTGAATGTTCACAAATTGATGGAGGGTGTGGAAAACCAAAACGCCAAACAAGATTCGTATTACAACAGGACGAATCGATATTAATCAATTCTCAATTTATTGAACTGCAGGAACTTCCTGAACAAATGAAAGGAGGTATTCAACCTGAAAGAATCATTTGTATTGGTGAGCATGATTTAGCTGGTAAACTGAATCCAGGCGATAGAGTGAAGGCGAATGGAGTATTATTCATACGTTCTCAAAGGAAAGGTGGAAAAGATACCCCCGTTTTCGATATATTTCTCAGAATTCATTCGCTCGAGCGCCAAAATGTGCCGCTAGAAGAAATCAAAATTTCAGAGGATGAAGAATTAGAGATTAAGGAGCTGGCTGGTAGAAATGACATTTATGATTTATTCACTAGAAGTATAGCGCCGTCTATTTTTGGTATGAATCATGTAAAACAATCTCTGATGCTTCAATTATTTGGTGGAGTGGCACGCTTAAATCCCGACGGTACAAGGAATAGAGGAGACCTCCATATTCTTCTTATGGGGGACCCAGGTGTTGCGAAATCACAATTATTGAATTATATGGCAAGAATCTCTCCACGTGGAAGATTTACATCAGGCCAGTCTGCATCTGCAGCAGGTCTCACTGCAGCGGCAGTGCAAGATTCTGCGGCTGAAGGTCGCTGGACTTTAGAAGCGGGGGCTTTGGTTCTTGCAGATTTAGGATTAGCGGCTATTGACGAATTCGACAAGATGAATGAAGGCGACAGATCTAGCATGCATGAAGCAATGGAACAACAAACCATTTCCATTTCTAAAGCCGGAATTAATGCTAGTCTTAGGACAAGATGCGCTGTTCTCGCTGCAGCCAATCCGAAGAATGGACGCTTTGAGCCAGTTTCTGAAACACCCTTTACTGGCCAGATTAATTTAGCCCCACCCTTGATTTCAAGATTTGACATAATTTGGCTATTAACAGATGACGCAGATGAGTCTAAAGACTCAAAAATTGCTCATCACATTATTAAAAATCGCTTGATCGGTACTAGTGAATTACTCGTAACTGAAGGCAGCGCTCCAGATCCGGCAAAAGGTTCGATTGCAGTTCTTCAAAAATCGCAAGAAGGAGATGAAATTCTAGCCCGAGATTTAATTCGGAAATATATTGCTTATGCGAAGAGATCCATTCATCCAAAGTTGAACGACGAAGCCCAAAACAAGATTGTTGAATTCTATGTTGAAACTAGAAAGAAAGGCGGTGAATCATCAGACAGCGTTTCAATTACAGCACGTTCCTTAGAAGCAGTCGCTAGAATGGCTGAAGCCAGCGCTAGAATACGCCTCTCCTCCGTTGCAAATATCGAAGATGTAGAAATGGCAATTAGACTGACTAATCATTGGAGAAATGAGTTGATGGGTGAAAACTTCGACATGACTACCATTGAAACCGGAAAGAAAACATCAGTAAGAAATCAGGAGAGGGCTATTTTAGAAATAATCTCAACACTTCAAAATCAGTCGACTAACAAGGTAAAGGTCGCCAATGTAATCGATGTATATAATGAAGCGGAGAAGTATAATATTTCTAGAACGAAAACCGAAGATATCATCGAAAAACTAGTTTCTCAAGGAAGTATTATGCGCCCTTCAGGATATGAAACTCTCCAGATTGTTTGACATTATCCGCTGTTATCTTGAATGATGAACTATTGGGATTGTCATGGCGGAAGCATATGTTACTGAACCCGAGGGCGATGTAAGTGATGCTAACGCTCTTGACCCTGAGAAAATAGGATTCATGTGCGGCCTAGAAGTGCATCAGCAACTTTCTACAGGAAAATTACATTCTAGGCAATCAGGAGAACTATACGATGTAAGTATGGATACAGTTCCAGATGCGTGGCCAAGATATTCAAGAAAACTTCGTGCTTCTAGAGGAGAAGGAGGAAAGGTTGACGTTGCCGCTAGATTCGAATCTAGAAGAAATCGTTCATTTATCTATATTCAATCGCCTAATTCAGGCTTAATTGAATTAGATGAACAACCACCACTTAGTCATGATAGAGATGCCCTTGACATAGCATTGACTGTTTCTGCTTTAGTAGATGCTAAACCAGTTTCTTTATTTCAAACAATGAGAAAAACAGTAGTTGATGGTTCAAATACGAGTGGTTTTCAACGCACAACATTAATTTCAACAGATGGAAAATTATCTACCGAAGGTGGGCAAGTTGGAATTGATGTTTTATGTCTCGAAGAAGATAGTGCGAGAAAATTAGATACAATCTCTACAGAAAATGGAGAACAGGTAATCTATAATTTAGATCGTTTAGGTTTACCATTAATTGAAATCGCTACTGCGCCCGATGTAAAATCGCCCGAACATGCAAAACAAACTGCGATTGCCTTAGGTCGAGCACTTAGACAAACAAGGAGAGTTAGAAGAGGACTCGGCAGTATTCGTCAAGACCTCAATGTATCAATTGCCTGTGGCGATAGAATTGAGATAAAAGGCTGTCAAGATTTATCTTGGATTCCAAGAATTATAAGGCTAGAAATGGCTCGGCAATTACATTTTTATCGCTTATCCAATAAATTGAGAACAGATTTACAATTGCCCCCACTTTCTCCTGATAGACGTTCAACCGATGAAAATGTAGAACTCGAAGTTGCTAGAAAAGTTGAGCAGACATTATCACTTAGATTAGTCGACGTGTCCGAAATTTTCTCAGATTGTGAATCGAAAATGGTCAAATCTGGGCTTGACAAAAAGTATGTCATGCTTGCATTACCATTACCCGGCCTTAATGGATTAATAGGTACTAAGCAATTAGATAATGATGGTGCACAATTACCTAGGCTTGGGCGTGAACTTGCTGGTGCTGCTAAGTTAGCAGGTGTTAAGGGAGTTTTCCATTCCGATGAATTACCCGCATATGGTATAGAAAATTCACACGTTTCTTTGGTGAAAAAACAATTAGAACTAGGCGATAAAGATGCCTTTGTTCTTTGCCTAGCTCCGTACTGGCAAGCCGAACTTGCGCTGGAAAGCGTTCTTGCTAGAGCCCGAATGGCTTGGCATAGAGTGCCACAAGAGGTTCGAAATGTCGTAATCAAAAAGGGCGCACCAGAGGATGGAACAACCTCTCCGATGAGGCCATTGCCAGGTGGAGCAAGAATGTATCCCGAGACAGATATCCCTACAGAACTTCTTACCGAAGAGCACTGGTCAAAAATCATCTCAAATTTACCAATGACTGATATTGAGAGGCAAGAAAGAATATCTAAATTTGATATCTCGAAAGACCAAGCTAATCAACTCTTATCGAGAGAATTAGACGATATATTTGTCGACTTATGTGGAGATTTACCACACAAAGGTTGGGCCGCTGTGTTGCTAGAAAATGAAGATGAAAATCCTCAATTATGTAAAGTGGTCCTTACTGCCAAGGAAAATGGCGATCTAACTAGAGAAGCGGTAAATTCTGTGATTCAGGCCTTCTCACAAAAACCATTACCATCATCCGAAATAATTTCTAAATACGCAGCAGATAATGGTCTTAAGCCAGCAGATTTAGGAGATTTAGAATCAATAATTAATGATATAGTCAATCAGCGAATTGATTTTGTCAAAGAGCGCGGAATGGGCGCTATGGGGCCTTTGATGGGCATAGTAATGCAAGCAGCAGGAGCAGCTGACGGCAAAGCCGTTAGTTCACTTCTTAGAGCAGCAATTCAAAGGATAACGGAGTGATTCTATGCGCCGTTGTGCTGCAGTATTTTGTGTGATTATTTTATTGGCAATTGTCCCAAATTCCTCTGCTCAAGAATTAGATAACAAACCATTAGATGTTGAATTTGATTGGAGTTATGATTTAGGTGACGTATTTGTTTCTACTAAGCCACTAATAGAAATGAACACAATTTTTGTTAGAACCTCAACATCCAACCCGAATTCAGATTCTGCCGGAGTTTTTGCATTTGATTATGAAGGGGAAATGATTTGGAATATTAAAAATTCAAATTCCACCTTTCATGATATGTCTCCAATATTATTCGTCAACGCCGGACAAGGTGATTGCGGCTCTTGGACGGATATGCTAGTTATTGGGTGGTCAGATGGAAATGTTGAGGCTTTAAATCCAAACACTGGCGAAACTCTTTGGAAGCAAAAAACCAAGAAGATCGCATGGGGTATAACGGGTTCAATGCTGATTGATGAAGATAACTTAGTAGTTCCAACTAGAAACGGGCTAGCCAGTTTTTGTCTTGCAGATGGTAATAATTTATTTGATTATGAAACCGGCTTAGGATGGAGAAATGGAGTTTCTAAGTTAGGAGATAGATATTTTTTAGGTGATGAAAATGGTAAACTTTGGAGTGTATCAAAAGCAGGAATAATAGAATCTAGCGATTTGGATATTGGAAAAATAAGACATGCTCCACTAGTATTTGGTGATAAATTATTGATTCATGGACAAGGGGTTTCTAGTAGTAGTGTAGTACTTGTTAATGCAAGTGATTTTTCAGTTGAACTGATTTCAATATCCGGGCCATCGCCGGCAATTCCAATATCAATGGGTGAAACAGTTATTACATCCGATTTGAATAATTTAGGTTTATTTCGATGTTTAGATTCATGCATAAAGTTAGACCAATACCCATTCACATCTAACGGGGAGATGTCTTTTATTCAAGATAATAAAATAATGTTGCCAATGAATACCGTAGAGGGTGGCCGGGGAGTATTTTCAATCACTAATAATTCTAATCTCCAGTATGAAGGGTTATTTTCTACAGTAAACGATTGGTACGGTACATCAGCACCTGAATTTACAGCTAGTGAAGAATTAGAGATTCTTGTTTTTGCTAATGATAACGGGATTTTAGAAGTGTATACAAAAAGTTATGATTTGGTAATTCAATTGGAAGATAAAACAAATTCAGATTATTATTCTCAATTCTTAACATTGATTTTGATGATATTCATGGCTATAGTTGGAATCCAGTATCTTCGTGAAAAATATTCTTCAGCATTTAGATTTCTTATTGTTTTGACATTCTCCATATTCTTATTTTCATTTAGTGATATTGTTTCATCTTGGTCACAATATATTGATAATTCCGAAAGTAAATCTGTAGATCAGGAATCACTTTGGCAAGACGAATGGCCTGAAGAATGGCTAGGGGCACAAGTAATTATTTTTGAATTTGACAATCAAACCATAACCTTTGGCGGTATAACTGGAGAGGAAACGGCTCTATCCTTAACACTTAATGCGGCATACAATAATCAAATCACAGTGGAAATGTCAGATACAGCAATGGGTAAATATATTCAAAGTTTCAATCAACAACAAGGAGATGGTTGGATATTTTCTGTTGATGGTTCCGAGGCCATGGTTTCAGCAGAATATTCCAAAATTTCATCAGATAGTATAGTACACTGGAAGATGGTTTAGACGGTAATGCTCAAGACATTTCACTTGTTGGGTAGTCCATGTTCCAAGCCACTGGCATACACGGCCCTGTGTTGGGTCCATTCAGTAGTTTGATTTTGGATGTTGTATTGCTTGGAATTGCGTTTTGGATGTTGTTAAGCACTACTAAAAAGACAGTTCCCGATATAATCTTATTTGCTTCGATTGTTGCCGGAGTTTCCCTCTTAAGGATTTTAATGGTGCCTTTACCGAATGTCCAACCTGTTACAGTTGCTGCATTATTGGTTGGCGCACAACTTGGAGCAAAAAGGGGAATTGCATTCGCAATTTTAGTTACGATGATTACTAATTTCATTATTGGCAATGGTATTTGGACACTTTACCAAGCGCTAGGATGGTCATTAGTCGCGGTAATCGGTGCTAATTACAAACTAGTTTTAGATGGGAAAATAAATTATCAAAGAGTGTTTTATGCATCGATATTTACAGCATTCATGTTTGACATCATTGTTTCATTTTCTATTATAGATGGATCAACTACTCTCAGTCAATTTATGCTTTATTTAGCAAATGGAGTCCCTTATGATTTGATGCATGCGTTAGGAAATTTGACTTTCGCAGCATGGCTAACAACATGGTTTGTGAATTTATTGCAACACCAACCTACACTTGAAGAAATTGAATTATCGGTAGTTGAAGGGCATGTTATCGAATCATAATGAACCTACAATGGTCTTAGTGGCTCGTAAAGATTTGAAACTTTCAACCGGCAAACTAGCAATTCAATGTGCCCATGCCGCTACAAGTTGCACATTAATCGCAGTTAAAAATGAAAAACGATTATTTGAACGTTGGAAGAATAATGGTGCTAGAAAGATTTGTCTTCAAGTTGAGGATTTACAATCTTTACAGACTATAGCAGGACAAGCGCAATCCGCTAATTTAATCACTCATATTGTCAAGGATGCAGGACACACTGAGATACCGCCCGGGACAGTGACAGTTCTTGGAATAGGCCCAGGTCCAAGAAGAAGTATCGATGCTATTGTTCGAGACTTGAAGCCTTATTGAGTATGAACTAGTGCTTTAACCGAGCGCAATGGGAATTCGTTCTTTCATTCACAGATTAACAGCCCCTCGTCCTAAGAGGGAGATTATCGTCGATGAAGATATAAAAATGATATTTATTGTAAACTCTGAATTGAAGATGGGGAAAGGAAAAATTGCCGCCCAAGTTGGGCATGCTGCAGTATCATCAACTTTGAAATCTGGCGAAAAAAATCCTGAATTACTCGAAGCATGGCTGGCTTCAGGCCAAAAGAAAATCTGCGTTAAGGGAGAGGATGCTGGGCACTTATTACAATTAGAAAAGCAATGTAAAGAGATTGGAATAACCGCTGTTAAGATTCATGACGCTGGACATACTCAAATTCCAACAGGCTCTCTTACTGTATTGTCATTAGGGCCTGATATGGAATCAATTTTGGATAAGGTTTCTGGTGATTTGAAACTTCTATAATCAATCGCCGCATTGATGAGTGATGGGTCATTCGATTGTTCATGCGCGAATATCCAAGTGACCGGGTTGACCTTCGTAGTGATACTGTCACGCAGCCTACTGCCGCGATGAGAGAAGCAATGACCAATGCTCCAGTTGGTGATGACGTTCTTGGAGATGACCAAACAGTAATTCGATTACAAGAAATGCTTGCAGAAATGTTAGGTAAAGAAGCAGCACTTTTTGTCCCTAGTGGAACAATGTCTAATGCTATTGCAATTAGGGCTCACACTATGCCTGGCGATGAGATAATTACAGAAACTGCCAGCCATATTTACGTTTATGAAGGCGGCGGCTATGCTGCTCTTTCTGGATGTTCAGTAGCATTGGTTCCAGGCAAATCCGGAATTATGGAACCGGAAGATGTTGAAAAAGCGATCCGCAAACAAGAAGGAAGTCTTGGACATTACCCCAACGGGACTCTAGTTTGTGTAGAGAATACTTCAAATCGTGGCGGCGGTACTTGCTACCCCCAGGAAACCCTTGATCAAATAGCAAAAATAGCCCATGACAATGGATGTGCAGCGCATATTGATGGTGCTAGATTATTCAATGCCTCCATTGCAACTGGTATTTCCCCTTCTAGAATGGTTAGGGAATATGATTCGATCTCAATTTGTCTTTCAAAGGGGCTTGGGACTCCAGTTGGAAGTGTTTTGGTAGGTTCGAGTGAGTTTATATCAAAAGCATATAGATGGAGAAAAATGTTCGGCGGTGGGATGAGGCAAGCAGGTGTACTAGCTGCTTGCGGCATTCATGCGCTAGAAAATCATGTTGAGAGATTAGAAGAAGATCATAGAAGAGCAAAACACCTCGCAGAATCTGTTAATTCAATAAATGGGTTCACAGTTGATTTAAACAGCGTTGAAACAAATATGGTTTATATCGAAGGCGATATGGGGGCCAATCAAATACTTGAAAAATTAGCAGAACGGGGCATTGATGTCTTGGATGTAGGCCCGTCAGCAGTTAGAGCCGTTGTACATTTACATATTACAGATGAAGACATCGAAAGAACAATCCAAGCATTTCAAAATCTATATTGATGCCTTTTATTGAAATACTCTCGATATTTTATCTTTCGAGATATTATGTCTAATAAGGCCTCAAAGTGTCAAATTTGTAAAGAAAAAGCAACGATAAAAGGATTATGTCATTTGTGTAATTCAATGGTTAAGAAAATCAAAAAGAAAGCTTGGAATAAAGAGGTTCCAGAGGATATTAACCAAAGAGCGATTGAGATTATTGGGGGCGGTGAACAAAGCTCGTCAAAACGTTGGAAGGCTTTTGAGAAATCAGTAAGTGAATTAGATTTAATAAATTGGGCTAAATTAGAAAATAATGAAGATCCTGTTTTAGATTTCCCTTGTGATAAAGAAAAGGGGCTAGCAATATGTACGGAACTCGAAGGCGGTGCTAGACTAAACGCAGAGGATAGAAATATACTTCACCGCGGATTTGAGATGATTAACGATACAAGAATCTCTTTTTTATCATCTAAGGTGGTAGTCAATGGTAGAGTGTTGCCTAATGAAGTTCCCGTTGCATCAATTGTCAGAATGATTTATGACCAAAAAGCGAGGATTGGCTGGGATATTTCGCAATTAGTTATTGCATTAGGAACGATTAATTTCCCTACTGGAGGGAATATAAATGAGAGATATAATTTCCGAGCAAGGCAGCGAAGAAGACATGTTGATCGAGATTCGGTATTGGCGACATTATCTTGGATTGAATGGATGGCAGAAGAAAAAATACTCCCTCCTGATAACTATCGTCTTCATCCACTATCAGTTTGGGCTAGAGATCTTAGGTTAAGGCTATTAGAACAAAGTGGAATAGGTTTTCAAGAAACAGTAAATATTGCATTCCATAATCATCCAGGTGGAATGGATCAGATAAGCCGATACCCATGGATTAAAGAATGGAAAAATTATAATTCTCCGACAGTTCATAATACTGCAGGTTCATGGCCACTCAACATCTTTTCAATGAATTTAAAATTTAAAGTTAGAAATAAACAACATAAAACCCGTCTTGCAAGCGTACCAAATAGGCCGTGTATTTGGGCAGCATTAATTGCGTTAGCCTTCTCTCCTGCATCATCTAAAAATGGCCATTTGCTGTATTCTATACAGTATAATTGGACACATCGACAAGAGGTTGTAATTGATGTCCCCCTTCCATTACAAAGATCGATTCAACTGCTAAATGAAGTCATAACCGGCAATTCATCAGAAGTTTTTGTTGAGCAAGACACAATACTTGTAGTTGGAAGACTTGGCCATTTCTATGAAGTCAAGGTAGGTGAAGGAGCTCATGGCGCCCCTTATATCATTAGACATGTTTCCTCTTTGAAGCCAAGAAGAAGCAAACCAATATGCATACATAGCGGGAGATTTCACTCAAATTTACCTTTAGGAGATACAATCGCATCAGTAGTTTTGTCATTATTGGATGATGTCTCAATCTCTAAACGAGTCGAAAGTTTGCGGGATGAATTGAGTAATATCCAACCTATTGGATTCCCTTCACTACTTTCAGAACAACATTTAGAATTATTAGATAGTAATGCATTGAAAGAGTTTTCAAAAAATCTTTCTGGCCAGATACCGAGATGGTTATCTAGAGAACGGCTAGAATGGGATATTATTGAAGAAGAAGGGTTTGGGCCAGCAGAAAGAGTTAGGCAACAATTCAACTATATTATGCGTAGAAATCGATATTATATCGAACTTAAGAATAATAAATCAATTGAAGAAGACGAGTCTAAAAAAGTGGTAGATGAAGATTTGGAAAAAAATAATCCGAAAGTATCGACATCTAAACTTGTTAAAATTTGGAGAAAGGAGTTCAAACCTATTATGGATTCAGACAATCCATTGGTTTTTGATCGCTTTTGGAATCACTTCAATGGACGTAGAGACTGGATATATTTGCGTAACAATGGCCGGCCTGAGAATGAACATCCAATAGGAGATATCAGAGATGGTGAAAGAAGATATTGTGAGGTTATTCCAAGAGTTTGGGAAGCATTAATGCTACAACCTTTGGGCGCTCAAGTAACTCTTTCTACTGTTAATAATGGTGAGATTTCCTTTCAATATTGTCAGTTAAAGGTTTCAATTAGAAACCAAGTAGAGCGTAATCTAATCAAACGATTATTGGATATGTTAGGATATCATGAAGATGAAGGAGACCAACTAGAACGTCAACAGGTGTATTATCGAAGAGATCACCCACGTCCAGGAAATCGAAGAAGGCTTACCAATTTACTAACAAGATTTCAATCCCGAATGGGTGCAAGGGGCGCTCCACCGTGGTGGTGGCATTATGCTGATGTGACTCCTCCGCCAAACGAAATACCGGAGTTTCGCTGGCAATTACAAGAGGACCTTACAGACAATAGGTAATTTCAAGACTTTCTAACTATCGCTGCAAAGATTAGTACAATAATACTTGCCAAAGCAGAAATATTTGGTAAAGAATCATCTTCTTCAGGTGAATCATCAACCGGTTCATCAATCGAATTATCTATTTGAGTAAAGTGATACATGAGATGGATTTGAAGGTCATCACCGTCGAAAGCCGCAGGGACATCAATGTTACTAGTTCCAATTTTTTCTGAACCAAGATTAATTATTTTCTTAACAATATTGGGATATATTTCCTTTCCATTAGAGCCTTCTTTAAACTCAGCAGAGCCTTCAACAATCCAA
>MDTG01057364.1_pt1 | contig 12427 bp, 4 predicted proteins | sample 811421 | NCBI WGS metagenome assembly MDTG01 (sample SAMN05326645, study PRJNA326480) | marine metagenome | isolation source: seawater | place: Pacific Ocean: South East | collected 2011
TCAATTACAGGAGCCCCTAATTTACGTAAACAATATTCCTCTAATTCAGTTCGTGTGGTTACTATAGCCATATTGACATCCTATTTAAATAGTCTTTGTACTATTTATATAGTTTTTTGCTTTAACTTTTACATTACTTTAAAACTGACTAAATCCACTCGGTAGTGTATAGACATACGTGTCACTACTAGATTGTTTTCCGGCTTCCCAAACACTAGTGAAATTACTTGAAGTACCAGCGGCTAAAATTAATGAATAGCCAGTTACACCACCAGCAGTAGCATCTATACTAATGCCAGCGCCGCCTGCACCCGGATCTCCACTAAGTGTACTCCATGTATTATTTCGACCCAACCAGACTTTTCCAGCATCTGTGTCATATGCAAGTTGTATAATATCACCAACTACAAGCGCAGATAAACCCTGTGACGTGTTGCCTGGATATCTATTGCCATTGTAGCCATAGTAATAAGCAACATTAGTAGCAGTACCACTATATCCCACAACAGAACTATATGATTCTGCATAGTATCTTGTTGCAACTCCTATCATAGCCCTGCGACCATAGTTAGTAGAAGTCGTAGAAACATATTTGAACTCGATATATCTTTTACCAAGTGGAGCAACATTCGTTCCGCCGTATGGAAGATGCAAAGTGTTTGTTGAACCTCCAGAATTTGTACTGAACCAGGATAGCGTCCCATTTGTAGTTGGTTGAACAGTATTACTACCTTGGTTCTGTTCTGTATCTACAGTTACATAAGTAATAAAATTAAGAATTACATTTGATATTGCTGGTGTTGAAAGAACTCCGTCTGAGGCTTTGAGCCTAAATGAAAAACTACCTGCATTAGCTTCGCTTGTTGACGGTGTTAATGTAACTACACCACTATTTCTAGAACTGGCCGTAATTTGCGGTGGTAGGTTTGATGAATCATAAAGTATAGCAGTTCCTGAAGAATCTCTAAATGCATCCCAATCATATGTTACCGGAAATCCACCGTCGTCTACTGCAACACCAGTTATAGTAGCCGCAGAACCATCTTGTGGAAGCGTAATGTCTGCTGAAGGAGTTGTAGTATATCTAGGACCAAGTTGATTACCGATAGACATTCTTTGCCAAGAAGAATCATCCCACATATATACGGCCTTAGTATCTGTTGCAAATCCCATAGCCCCAGAAAGATTATTAGAACTGGGAAATGCAGCAAAATTTGCATATGTGGTAACGGCTGCTCCTCCAACATCTTCCTCAGCCTGATCTACTCCACCAACTACTTTTCTAGTTTTTAATTTTCCGCTTGCACTTGCTTGTAATTTAACTTTAGTATTTCCAGAGCCTATTTCAATCGATGGCAGCTCTATTACTCCACCACTTCCAGCTGAAATAGAACCAGAATCACCGAGAAATAATGTATTACCACTTAAATGTAAAGATTTCCACTTTTTAGATGACGATCCTAAATCATATGCAGAATCTGCATCTGGAACTAATGATCCATGCAGTGTTAAATTAGCCAATGATCTACCTTTAGTTGACATACTTTAAATCCTATTTTACTTAGTTAACTCTATTTATACACTTTTAATACTATAATTATTTTTAACACCAAAGCTTTGAACAGCACTTGTTGCAGTAGAAGATAAATCGGATCTTCCAGTAGTAATTAATTCAGAACCATTACCGTTCCAATCAACACCAAATGCTGCTGCTTGAGATGGAGAGGCAAGAGTTAAAATAGCAGAATCTAATACACTACTATTAAGTATATTATGATTAATATCTATTTCACGTATTTTATTTTCACTAGAAAAATTTAAAGTGTTATTTCTTAAATTCAGGGCTGATATACCAGCAACTCCTAAAAAATCATCTTCCCACATACTATCAAGAGACATGCTAGAAACACCAGCATTAGTATTGAAGCTATACTTGTGTATTTCAAATCCAATGCCTGCGCCGATGTAAAATTTAGAACGATCACTATCGATTGCTAAACCACTTACTCCAACAATATACCCACCAGCTCCGACATTTAATGTTTTAATTTTATTCGTATGTTCTCTTACAGCAGTTGAGGGATCATTTACTGTCGTCATCTTCCACTGATTAATTGTTCCACTATCGTCATGAACTAATATTTTGTCGTCAACGATATTAACCCCCAAAATAGAATTTGAAGAATCCATACTTACATTAGAATCAGATTGTATGAGACTGGATACTAAATTAAATTGATTCAATTGAACTGTATGTAAATACTTATCTCCGGATACTATCATTTTATTTGAGTCTATAATATTAATAGTATTAAATGTTCCAAGATCTTGTCCAATTTTAGATGTAGAAGAACCTAAAGAATTTAATTCTATTTTTAAATCCCATCCTCCATCACTAATTTCTTTACTTAAAGATGTAATAGGTTGAGTTAACTGTGATAAATTAAAAGCAGAATCCCTTTCTGCATTTAAATTATATTGATAAATTTGATTTAATTTTTTATTTAATACATAAAATTTATTTCCATCTGGATTAAATCTTATAGACTCTGGTCCGTGAGGTCTTCTAGTTGCAAATCCATCTGGCTGTGATATATCTAATCCAAAATCAGGACTTGGATCTTCTATGGATAGACTGTTCATTTTAGTGCCTATTTCATGCGTCGCAGAATCAGTTATAACTGCAGTACTAACATCCCACGGTGATGTTAGAGTATATTGTCTAAATTTTCCATCCATTGCTGCTATAGCTTCACCGGTAAACATTTTAGTTCCATCATAATTAAAACACATAGATTGAGGCAAACCATAATGTTCAAATGTAGCTGTGTATGTACGTCCGGAATAATTGAAGATACTTCTTATACGTGCACCTGCTTTAGTTATGGCCAGCGCCGCAGCAGTCTGCGGCGCTTCATCTGTGACAAACGTATGCGTGTAAAATCCTGTTTCAAAAGATTTTGTTATAGCATCTGAGTCAACTGATAGCGTATGTATTTGCCCAGAATCGTATAAAGTATATCTTTTGATTGTACCAGCATTAACAGATTTAGGCATACCTCTACTACCTTCAAAGGTATTGGTCGTTCCATCAGGCTCAAGAGATATAACTGGTGTTTCTAATGTATAATAATACTTTCCATCAGGACTTACGTAAGTATCTTCAATATTTTTTAACTCAGTGGTGTTAGTTTTAAAATTGTCTTTTCTAATAGCAGTGTGTATATCCCATGGTGTAAGTAACCAATATTCTGCTATTTGATTTAATGTTTTGTCTAAAATAAATAATCTATAACCAGTATTATTAAATTTAAATGCCGATGGATTTTCAGCATTCCAGCTATCATTCTTTAAATTTAATGTTTTTTCTTGTGTATAATCAATTTCTCTTAACGAATATGGATTAGCCATAGGATAAGATAATAGCCTATTTTGATTATCATCCAATAAAAAGATAATTGACCCAGCAGAACTTCCTGTTGCAATTTGCATATCAACGTATTGATCAGTAGTTCTTGGCGCATCTTTAATTTCTAAAAATTGTACATCTGGAACTGTAAATGTAGAAAGCTCTATTGCCTTATCATGATTAAAACCAGAAACACTTGTTTGTTCCCAATTATAAAAATATTGTATTTCAAGTTTATCTATAAAGTTACTTCTTAATCCTAATGAATCTGCGGTAAATGCACTATCAAAAAGTGGTAAAAAATTAATTTCTTTAAATCTAGGAGCTGAATCTACTCCAGACACATTAATTACACCATTAAATACAATTTGATTCGATAATGAAGTATCACCAAGATTTTTTTTCGGCACCAAATCAAAACTTGGAGAAGTTCCACTAATATCTACTATAACATTAGCTGGATCACCTATGATAGTATGCGTCCAAGTAATAGTATTTCCATTGCTATCAACACCAATCAAATTTATTCCAGATGACATTGATCTTTTTAAAGCATCAAAATTTGAATCGTAACCAAAATTTAAACCATTAGGTCCTACACCACTACTTATATGCTGTGGATTAATTATCCCCACTGAAACCCAGCTATTAGATAATTCGTTATATTGATAAATTTGTTTTTCTTTTTTAGAAAAAACTATTCCACCATTTTCTTTTACTTTTGCTATATCGATGATACTCATAATAGATCTCCAAAACTGTCTGCAATACCAAAGAATGCGCCGCCTTCTTCATAAGAGTCAAAACCACTAATTCCTTCTGCAACAAATCCCCCTTGATCTATTTGATCCATAGACATAAGTTTTAATGTATATTGGCTTGGAGTGCTTACTATTTTAAACTCATTTCTATTATATGCAGTATTGATTATTACTTCTTCGCCTGCCATTTTTGTGCCGAAAGTATCTACATATAATACTGGCATTTCACCTGTACTTTTATTCTTTCCAGTAATAGTTGAAAATGCGTTTATAGGTCTAGAGGCAAATGAATCAGTCGAGCTAAAATAGTCATTAAAATAGAAATTAGTATAATCGGTTGTGCTATCTCGAATAGTTTCGACTATTGGTTCAAAAAGCTGTGAAGTTTGTATTTGCCAATCAATCCGCTGTTGATTATCATCTTTATTATATATACTGAGCTTTAATTGTAAACCTGGTATATATCCAATTTCTCCAGATTCTTTTAGCTCTTCCCAGCTTGGATAATCGCTATCAGATCTTGTAATATGTAAATAACCATATGAGTCATCTGGTACATCTAAACCAAAACCATCTAATGGATTATCAGTTTTAGACACTACACCAGCAGCATTAAAATCTATATTATTTTTATTAATAACTCCAACCTTAAACCAGTCTATTGCTGAACCCCCATCATTAAATGGACTCCATTCCATCCCTCTTACTATATCACCTGTAGTAGTATCTCTTTTTATATTACTAGTAGGATTAAAAATACTTACACCTGAATTTGGTATAATGCCCGGTATATTTACAGTAGTATTAAAAGCAAATGTATTACCTACTGCTGTGATTTGATCAGTAATAGGTAGATCGAAACTATCACCAGTAAATTGTATTCCGGTTTGTATTCTAAAATCTTTTATATTACCTTGATATGTTCTAAATAAATTAGGTTCATTTCCGGCTATTTTAGGTACACTATTAAACGGTCGGCCTTTAACTTGATTTCCGGCTCCAATAAATAATCTAGAATTTTTTATTGGAACGTGTGTAGTCATAAATGGTCCATATGGAGCTCGGCCATTAACACTGTCAAATTGCACACCGTCTTTCCATAATCTTATTTTATCCTGCTCAACTACTATTGCATTATGACACCATTTTGCTCCTGCTGCATATGCCGTTGAAGTAGAATCTTGAGCATGAATCGTCAGCAATTCGCGCTGATCTACAGTATAATTATGGTTTATGTTTCTAGCTACAACTATCTGACCTAATGTGTCAAAAGAAAGTAATGGCCCACCTTTAAATTCTCCTCCACCTTTCGCTTGGATTCCACCCATTATTTGTAATGAAGAATCCTTTGAAGCGATACCAGATAAATCATTATTCCAGTTATTAATATGAAAAGAGGCATAACTATCATCTGGAAGTCCAATTTCTGAGCCACTATTAGGAGATCTAATATATGAATAAACTACATATGAGTCAAGTTGCTGATGAAAATTAATTCCTGAATTCACTACATTCCAACCACCAGCTTTACCACTAGAAATTCTATTATCAGCAATATCATTAAATAAATGAAAATCTTTCATATGGCCTTTAAATGGTGACGTTACAAAATTTGAATCATTAATTGAACTAAAATCATTAGTATTCCACCAAGGTTCTAGCTCGGTATGGTCAAATTTCGGCTGATCTACACCATCAAGAATCTGATTAGAAATGCCGCTTCCCTTAGAAAATATTGGATCTATAACTTTAGCGTTCGCATATGGTTTGCCAGTATAATAATCTTCTTCATCTTTTACATTCTTATAGTTTGAAAACACACATTTTTCAAATACATTTTGAGTACCTGGTCTAAACTTATTATTTATTAAAGCCCATGACCAACTGAAAAGATCGGCACCAGAAAAATCGAAATGTACTTTATATGCCTTTGCTCCAGTTGAAGCATAACATAATGCAGTTTCACCAGCAGCTTCATTTTTATTTGCCTGTATAAATTTCTTAAATGTTAAAAATGCTAATTCTGTATTTTCGTCTTGATTTGGACCAAATATAGGAGAAATTCCATCATAATTATTTCCACTCGCTACATAATTAATATGTACGCCCGCAATATCATTAGTATTACCACATATCATAATATTTTTTACACCAAATGGCGTAGATAAACGTTCTGTACCTTTAGGTTGAGATGTGTCGGGCACACTAGTGGTCATACCAAAAGCTCCACCCGGAGACGCGGTGATGCTATAATTACCTGGTTCCAATAATAAACAATTACCATCAGCTAAACCCGATATAATAGAAGTTATATCTCCAGGTGTGGAATGATTTACTATACTTCCACCAGTTCTTAAAATATATGCCCTAGCTTTATTAATTCCGTGATCAGTTCCTTTATGTGTTGCTACTCTTCCAGCCCAACTAGCTCGAGCATTTTTATATTCATCAGTTTCACCTGTTAAATTGGTAATTGTTCCTGTACTAATAGCTGGATTATATGCTTCTTTATAGTATATTAAGTGATCAGCTAGTGGCCAAGAAAATTTCCCTGTTCCCCATATACTATTTTTTAAATAAAAATCTCTTACATTTGCATTTGGTGCTACACTATGATCTATGAATGGATTAATATCATTTGGATTTGTATTACCAGTGGTAGAATTAAATATTCCATCATTAACAAAAGCTGGAGTACCAGTAGCTGTTCTCGCCGCGTTAATTAATTTAGCTGGATCATAAACCCAATCCCTTGCTAAAAGTGCAACTTTTGCTTCATATCTTCCTCCTTCAGCAGCAAAAAAATTTCTATAGCCGTTTGGAGCAGGGTTTCCACTTGAACTTTTATATCCGCTTTGATATGATATTGGAGGATCAAACACTACTGCAGGATCTGGGTGAAAGCTAGTGCCAATTGCACTTTGAATTTGACTTGTAAGACCACCGATAGGATTTATATGATAACGTGAGGCAAACCATGTATTTCTAAATTGAAATCCTAATTCCATAGTGGTATCAGTTCCTGGATTTAGATTAAAATCTTTACTTCCTACATAAGCCCCGTCTTTAAAGGTATGTAACTGTCCAGTTTGTTCATCAATTATAAAACTACTTAACGATTCTTTTAGAGATTTAGTAACGGTATCAGTATAAGGAAATAAATATGAATTTGGAGCAGATGTGTTATCTAATATTTCTGCCCCAAAGTCTCCAGCTGAATTCGGATTTCTTACATTAACAGTATTGGCTGCATTAAATGGAGTATCTTGATGTACCATATTAGTAGAAGCAATAAACGGTATAAACTTCATTATATCTGAAATTCCAGTTACGGTTAGTGCAGGATCACCTGCACTATTTTTATTATGTATTTCAAAATAAATTATTCTACCAGTTGAATTTGGACTAGATGGTGTTCCACAATTGCTTAATAATATTTTATCATTGCCTCCACCATCACTTTTTAAAATAGAATATCCAAAATTGGTTTTTTCAAATAGCCTTAAAAATAAATTACCAACATTATCTGTTCTAAAGGGATCTCGTCCTGGAAGACCGGTGTGTATCTCTAATAGTGCATCAGTTCCAGATGTATATGTTCTTTTATCTCCTTCATGTTTAACACCCATATTTGCTTGATTTGTTAAAACTTTAAATTCACTTATTCCAGCATTATTATTAGCCCATCTTAATAATCCTGAAGAACTACTAGGTCGGTGGCTAGATATTCTTATATCGTCTCCGCCATTCGGATAATATTTTTTTGAGCCTAGTTGACTTGGTAAATTACCAATTTTTTTAGTCATTAAAGTTACTTCTGCTGGGAATAACTTAACAGAAAATCTTACTTCATGCCATCTATTTCCTCTTTTTCTTTTAGAAGTTCCGGCCGGAACTGGATATCCAGTGTAATCAGAATCTATTTCAATATTATTATTACCTGAAGTAGTTGGTAAAGGCAACTCACATGCCAATGCCCCGTTTCCAGCAGAAAGATTTAATTTAGGTGCACCACCAGAATTGACTACTTTTAACTCTAAAGCCTCATTATCACCTCCAGCTTTAAATAAAAGTTTATCATTAATAGGTGAACTGTCGATCCAAAAATACCCAGCAAAAGTTGCATCGTTATAAACATCAAAATTGTTAGTAATAATATTGCGTTTACCGGTAAGATAAGAACTATTCATAACATCATTTGTGGCATATAGTCTATCACTGTCAGGAACCAAATACCCGCCACTGAGATAATCATATGTTTTAACAGGATCGCTAACAGAAAGATAACCCATTTTTGGAGCTGCCATATCTATATCAGTAGTAATTTGCTCCCATTTTAAATTATTTCCAATTCTATATTCATATGGTGCGCTATCGTGATAAGACCAGTCTAAACCTCTAATACGAATACCATTTGTATGTACCATTGCAATATTATCTAAGCCGTCGTCTAGACTTTGATAAGAAAAATTAGAAGTATTATAAGTATGTTTATTATCGCCTATTGTCGTATTCGATATTAAATTATCATTTTTTCTATACCAAGCACCCATTGTAGTATGAGTTGATTTAGATGAACTTAGTGCATCAGATGAAAATATAGCATACATCCCAGAATCTTTTCCATCCGGAGATGATCTTTCATGAACAACATCTGTTATAGGAGAAATTGAAGGGGTTGTATATACACCTGAAGGATGTGAGGTGGTAGCGTGTAAACTTTTTCCAAATAAATATGAACTTCCTCCCCAAGAATCATTATAAGGATTAACTCCCCTATCAATTTGTACTTCACCACCCGCTATTTCAATTGAATGACTTCTATCTGGAATTAAATTTATTGGCTCGCCAAGACTTGAATCATTTTCTACAATATCAAAAATAACTGCTGCGTGATCTTGTGTATCTAAAGTAGTAAATTGCCAAAAATCTATACTAAAATTATCAGTAATTTGATCGTAACCAGTAATTGGAACTTTAAATGCGCTATCAATTCTTAAGTGAGCACCAATTGGATTGGCCAAATCATGACCAGAAAAGAACATACTCCTACTAGGAAGTATGTTTAAATTTAATTTAGTTCTAATAGATCCATCTTCTTTAACAAACGCTACTGCATCGATATCAGCCGGATCTGATGGAAGCGATAAATCACTTATTAAATTTTTAATATAATTAACCAATCATACATTCCTTAATAGTATTTTCTACTATTTATATGCTCTTATCATATTATTTTCTAATATGAAGTAAATGTATTTTTCTTTATACTACAGTCTCAGCATCAACATTACTAGCATTACTAACATTTGTAGAAGGAAATGATCTACCAGAACCCCAAAGAAGTCTCACTGCTCCTTGACCACCATCACCATATCCGCCTCCACCGCCAGCATGTGATGCTCCACCACCGCCATATAAACCACCGGTGCCGTTACCAGTATTTCTGACTCCTCCTCCGGCTCCACCATCACCTCCACTAGATCCGCCATAACCATTAAATCCATTATTCTGTCCATAATGCATATTACCACCAGCGCCATTTGATCCTTCGCCATAGACTCCTACACCACCACCAGCACCAGAGTTATAATCTTCAGTTGACGTACCACCGCCACCACCACCGCCACCCGCACCTGCTTGTGCGTGTGCTGTTTGACTACCATAGTTTGTGCCAGCACCTTGGACACCCGCCGCGCTGTTACCGCCTCTTCCACTATAACCACCGGCACCGCCAGCGCCATTTGCTTTACTGTTAATTCTTAGTACTGATCCACCTTCGCCTCCGCCGTCACCTACATAACTTCCTCCCATATCAGTATTAAATCCATTATTTCCATTTGAAGATCGACCAGCAATTCCACCACCGCCTTTTACTGTTGAAACATCAATAAAATATGAATCGCCTCCATTTGAAGATGTAGGACCCGCAGATGTGCTGCCACCACTTGATGACTTTGGTCCTCCAGCTCCAACTACAACAGTATAAGATTGTCCAGGAACTACAGTAATATTATTTTTCCAACCTAGGCCACCACCGCCGCCTCCAGTATTCCAACTACTACTTGTACCTCGGCCACCACCGCCACCACCAACACATACAACTGATACTGAATTAACACCGGTTGGACAGGTCCAAGAATGTGTTCCAACAGTTGAAAATAAATAACTAGAAGGTGCTGGACCAAATGCCAATGTAAATGCACTTACATAACTTACTGATCCAGTAACTCCATCAGTCACGCTAAAAGTTAAACTAAAAGTTCCAGCATGAGCTTCAGTTGTTGAAGGTGTAATAGTAAATACGTTATCAGCTTGAGATACTGTTGCTGTAGAACCAAGCGATCCTGTTGTAACTGCATAGGACCATGTAAGCGGGAATCCTTCTGGGTCAGTAGAAACTGCAGTAATTGTGGTAGCAGTGCCATCAGATGCTAAATCATATGTTGCATTAACTCCTGAAATTGCGGATGGAGATGAATTTGTAATAGTAGCAATTAAATACCAACCAACACCATCAAAAATATATAATTTATCAGTATTAGTTACGAGAACAATATCACCGCTATTCATTCCTGTTAAAGCTGATAACTCACTAAATGCAGTGACAGTTTTCATTCCATTAGCACCTACTGCCATAGAATCAGCTGTTATTTTTCTATTTTCTGCAGTTAATGATTCATCAGCTATTGGTGCTAAAGCGCCAGTTTTACCAAATGCCTTTGAAATGAGAGCTGCTTTCGATACCATTACTTTTGTCCTTTATTTTTCTATGAATAACCAGCCATTAGCTACGTTATAATATACTAATCCAAACGCTGCTCTATTAACATCAATTGTTAGATCTGAATCTCCACCTTCAATTTTATGACCATTTCTTCCAATTGTAATAGCATTTGTAGCAGCCTGACCAGTTCCGTCAATAATTCTAACTTCATCTCCAAGCGATGCGGCTACTGGAAGATTAACTATTTTAGTAGTGCTTGTATCAATAATTAATCTTTGACCAGCGACCGCAGTAATCGGTGTTGTAGTAATCTCTGCCCATGCTGCAGGAAGATTAACTCTTGCTGCAACATATGCGCTATCAACTAATCCCTGCAATGCTTGTTCATTAACAGTAACATTACCTGCTTTATTTTCAATTGTAGTGATTACAATTTCATCAGATGAGTCAGTAGCAGAAGTAAGTGTTATAGTATTGGTTATTGGATTAGATGTAAAGTCATCTGAATCCATAAGTTTAATACCATTTTGGAAGATATTAAAGTTATTTGAATCAATTGCTAATATTTGAGAATTAGCATCTCCACCAGTAAATGAGGTTTGTCCGCTATTTGCTATAAACTTATAATTTTTAAAGAAGGTATCGCCAACCATAATATGTGAAGTCGTTTGTAATAAAGTATTAATTACAAGATCATCACCCGAGTCAGCAGTAAATCCATTTAATGTTACTGAATTTGCTGTAGCATTAACTGTATAATCTACACCAGATATTAAACGAATACCATTATTAAATACTTGATAATTATCAGTATCAATTGCTAGAGGTAAGCCATTTTTATCATTACCAGAGAATACTGTTTGTCCAGAATCAGCTTCAAAATAATAATTAGCAAAACTAACGCCAGTCGTAGCTGTTCCGCCCGATGATCGAGCCGCAACATATGCGCTATCAATCATTCCAGTTACAGCAGCAGAATCTGTACCTGCTGGTAACACACCTGGAGCCCAATACTTATTTGAGTTATCCCAAATTAATATCTGACCTTCAGTTGGTGGAGTTGTATGAACATCTTGAGCTAATGTAATAATATTACCTGTCGGTGATGTAGTTAATGTCTGAATAACTACATCATCTGAATCAGCTGCACCTAATGTTAAAGTAACAGTATTAGTACTAGCGTTAACATTATAATCTTCAATTTTATTTAAACGAATACCATTTAAATATACCTGATGATTACTATCTGTTACTGATAAAGATTGTGAATTAAGATCATTACCAGTAAATGCTGTTTGACCGGCTGTTGCTCTAAACTTATAGTCTTTAAAATTAGCTTGACCAGCAAGAATATAGTTAGCTCCAGTACCAGTGCTAATATTAGTTATGACTAAATCATCTCCAACATTTGCTCCAGTAGTAAGAACAACTCCTGTTGTTCCAGATACGGTATAATCAATATCTTTAAGAAGGTGAATACCATTTAAATATACTTGAATTCCAGTAGCAGTTACTGCAAGAGTATTACCA
>MDTG01083138.1_pt1 | contig 12427 bp, 13 predicted proteins | sample 811421 | NCBI WGS metagenome assembly MDTG01 (sample SAMN05326645, study PRJNA326480) | marine metagenome | isolation source: seawater | place: Pacific Ocean: South East | collected 2011
AAAATCTCTGATAGTCTCTGCCTTGATATAAGAAATCAATGATTGCTACTGTGATATTCAAAGTAACTTCATTGAATTTTTTCATAAAACCTTACAGTGTTATTTTTAACCATGGTAAGAGGGGTGGTATCACCCCAATGAGTCTAAGCAAACCCTCAGCAAAAAGAGAAAGAACAATCCAACCGACAATAACAGAAATAATTCCAGCATTACGGTTGTGTTTACGAATAGCATCGTCTATCATCTCCTTTACTTTTTCTTCAGTCGCATAATGTGACGGTTTAATTTCCTCCATTCTCATTATTCTACATGTATTGTTCCTGTCATACCTGCTCCTTGATGTGGACCACAGAAGAAATCGTAATCTCCAGCGTCAGTAAACTTAATGTCTTGTGACTCACCAGGACTGAACATGAGTGATTCTCTGCTGAGGTCAGCACGACCTTCAACAATAATGTTGTGTGGAGGTAACATACCGTTCACAAAGTGAACAGTATCTCCTGCTGAAATTGTAATGTCATTTGGTTCAAAAACTAGATTGCCGTTTGAACCCATTGTTACGTCTACTGCCCATGCTGGTAGGGCAAGGAATAATGTTGCTAGTAGTGTTAATAAGTATTTCATAATATTATTTTGCAATCACTCTATCTATCCACCTTTTCTATGTACTTTTCGTGGATTTGTTAGGAATTCAAGATGCATCTTCCAAGCAATGTTCTTCTTGGTATATGCGAAGTTTGTAAATTAAATCATCATACTGTTCCCACATCCATTCGCTACCTGTTTTATCTTGGTAGAGTTTGCATGCAGTAATAATTCGTGTAAGATCTGTGTCGTTTAGACGCATTTTCATAAAAGTATCAGTATTATTTATCTTTTCTACCGTAGTAATGCCACTGTGGAATGCCACCCAAACCAGTTAGATATGCTAGATTAGTTGAAAGAACATAGCGAGGATTGTCAGTAGGATTTGATTCCGTTTTGTGAGTTAACCAACCAGGAAAAAATAAAACATCATTTGTCTCTACTTCAATAGGTCCCCAGATAAGATCTTCATTATTTTGAGATAGAGGTTCTGAACATTTATATGGTCTTAATGGATTCTCAATTAAAAGATTTCCACTATTTTCTGGAACTTCTAAGTATGCCGCAATAGCAATACATGCATTTTGATGATGATGTGCTTGTGTCCACCCTCCGTTTCTATGAACATTAATCCATGATTCGGATACAGACATATGACATGGCGAAGCTTTAAACCATGTTTGCATCAAGAAGGGAGTTACGTACTCAACAAAGTCAAAAAATTCTTTAAATTCTTCCCAATTATGTGGTACATCCCAATCTGATTTTACTTTAAATTTATCAGTGTCATTAAAATGCACTCCTGTAATAGCATCACCATTTTCAGGATCTCTCCAATTGTTTTTTGTAGAAAGTTCTTTTGATGCTTTTAAATATTCATCTACTTTAGATTGAAATGATTTAAAATTAAAATTAAATTTTGTTTTGTAGATGTATGCAGGGAAGGCATCTATACCTTCCATAAAATCCCATTCATTTGGGTATTGAAAATCCATAATTTAGTTACTCACATTAGTATTTATCTAACGTTTACCACCGCCCATTTCTTTCAACATTTTTTGAAGTTCTGATGTGCTTCCAACAAACATAGCATTGTTAGTAACACTGTTAGGACCTTTCTTTGCTTCGGCATCAAGGTCTTTCATTTTCTTATGAAGATCCTGTAGTTTCTCAGTCATGTCTGCAACGTGCTTCATTGCCGCTACAGCAACTTCATACGCTCTTGGGTGCCCTGACTCCTGAGCAACCTCTAACGCTCCTCTGACCGCTTCCTGACCCTGATCTATGAGTGAGTATAATTCACCCCTAGTATATTCATAGTCTTTTGTACGATCATCTTTATCAACCTTAGGTGGAACTGGTTTACTAGGTTTACTTTCTACAACTTCAGCATCAATGTTGAGAATGTCTTCCATGTTTTCTTCTAAGCTACTCATAAGAAATTCATTCCTTCATTAAATCCAAAATCATCCTCTGCAGTTACAAATGCATCGTCTGCAGCATCAACTTGTCCATCTTGATTATAATCAACTTTTGCTTTAGGAGTATAATTCAACTCTACATGTCTCTTATTAACATTAAGATCACCAATAGTTTCAATAACTCGTGACTTGCGAATAACGTCTGCTTTGGTGTATGGACCGTAGATGTAAGACTTTGCGGTAAAAGATAATGTATAAGTTATAGATCTTCTAGTGGTAAAATCATCTTCCCAATCATCTTCAAAATTAATATTATTCAATATGATAGATACATCTCTGACCTCATCCATATCTGGGATAAATTTAACACTTACGTTAAGAGATGGTTGGAAGTATGGTAAAATTTGTTCTAATATTTGAAGTCCATCATCTTGAGACTTAGCAATAATTCCTAATTCAAATCCAATATTGTATGGAACTGGAACATATTGTGTTTTAACTTCTGTTCCATTATCATCAATTACTGTTCTATATTTTTGTAATGCCGTTGTTTTTCTAGAACCATCATAGTCAATACTAGACATTTCAAAATAAAGTCTTGGTAAAGTAATTGCTACCTTTCTACCATCAGAAGGATTACCCTGAAGTCTATAAAGAAATTTTTGTTTGGGTCCGTAAGCTAAAGGAACTTTTTCTGTTTCAAGAACTTGACCATCAACAGTTTTTTTCAATTCAATGTTATTGAATAATGTTCCAAATGATATGACAGTTTTTCTAACTGCCTCGTTATAAAATTGTGTTCCTAACATTAGAAGCTACCTGTAAAATTACCAAACTCACCAAAGGGGTTTCTTTCACCCCAATCAATAATATCGTCCGCACCATCTTCTATTGATTGATTTTGATCAAACTCAGTGCTTGTGTTATCAATAGTTGAGAACGTTCCTAGTGTATATATCGCATTAGATTCAACTCCTCTGATGAGATCTCCATCTATGAAATTGCCAGTGCGATTCATTACCTCCAAGGTATAATCAACCCCATTCCAATCTGCAACCTCAGCAATTGTTGCACTGTCTAAATCAAACATCTGTGCTCTCTGACCGCTAGTGACAGTCTCAGTGTATGCATTAATTACATACTTGAGATTTGCTGAGTCATAATAAAAATGTCCTGGCACAGTTGTTGCATCTGTACCATTAAATGTATAAACATAAGAGATTCTACTATCTTCAAATTTCCAATAGTAGTATTTTTTCTGTGTAGTGGTTGCATAGTTAGGATCAAATCCACCAAGTGCAGTTACTTCAATAATACCATTTGATGATGTCCATGTTCTACTACCACTTTGTTGTACCATTCCACCAATAACAACATGCTCATCTTTAACAAACTGAACTGCTTCTGGTGGAGCATCAATAGTTAACGTTGGTGGATTTGCGGGATTGTATCCAGTTCCTCCGCTAACAATAGATAATGACACAACACCACCATCTTGAATTGTAGATTCAACGATACCACCTATTCCTCCACCACCAGAAATACTTACAGAAGGTGCTGTGCTGTATCCTGTGCCTGCTAGAGTTACAGTTGCTCCAGATATGCTGCCGCTAGAATCAACGGTAACTGATCCAGTTGCTTGCTGTCTGGTAGTAAGACCAAGATTAAGGGTTGTGATGTTACTGAAATCTCTTTCAATATCATCAATTTCTTCAATTCCTGTGTCAAATTTGTCTGCTCCTTGCTCGTAGAGTTCAGCAGTAAGAACATAAAAATACTGTTTCCCCAATTGGAAGAAAGGTTGTTCTCTTTCAACATACTTTATTTCATATGTATCTTCTGTTAATGGAAAGTAAACTAAATCTCCTTCATTGGGTCTACCGTCCACTGATAGATTTAATGCTGGATTTGCTGATTGTTCCCACCTTCTTCTTGAAACAACAAATGTAATTTCGTCAGTAATACGAAGACCAAATTTACTGACAAATTCATTACCTGCTCCAAAACCTTCTACGTTAACCATCATCATTTCAATCATATAACTTTGATTGAATTCTGATTGTATAACTTCTCCTAAAGTTTTATCTTTAATTTGAACTCTAGGAATATAAAAAACATCTTGACCAAACAGTTTAATCTGTTCATCTACTAAATCTTGTACAAGATTTTGTTCAGTCTTATTACCACCGTATTGAGGAAAATATACCTTTTTCATCCGATCATATCCATTGGGGGAAGTTCAAATGTGCTGCTAGATTTTTCCATCAGAGCAGCAATTTCTTTTTCTGCATCGTCATATATTTGTCTACCATTCATACTTACTCCACCAGGAAGTTGGATGCCATTAAATTTAATAAGGTTCTGACCCCACTGCCTTTTAATTAATGCGGTAGTATATTTTTTAACAAACGTGTCATTATATACTTGAGTAAATGTTTCTGGATCAAGTGCTCTATAACAATCAATAATTACAAAAACATCCTCATCAAGCATATCCTTTCCAACATCTAGATACAATCTGTCTTGACGATGATTGAATCTATACTGAACAAAAGATCCATTGTTTAAAACCATATCAATAGTTTCCATCCATTGCTTAACCATAAAATAATTAAGCATGTCTAATGATCCAACAGCATATAAATCATTCAAGAAAATTTGATATTCAATACCAAATAAATTATTTCTAATCGCATTACTTGCCAATCCATATACTTTTGATATTCCCATTACATGAGGTGGGATATCAATATATCTATTTCTTTCTTCCCAATCAGTACCATTAACTGTTGTTGTGGTATTGGATGTTTCAAACTTGGTTTCATCTGCAGCAGTAAACAGATGTTTGAGGTACATATGTTCTACACCATCATAATGACGTTCACGATAATATTGCAATGCGTCATCAATCGCATCGTCAATTTGATCGTCATCTACATTGATCTCTAGAACTGGGAACCCTAATTGTCTTAAACTATAGTCCCTTAGCTCGGACCTGCTAGAAGGTTGAGCCATAAAAAAATACCCCTAGTTTCCTAAGGGTATTTATAATTGCTAATGATGATTAGAAATCAATTGGATTTGCTGCTTGAAATGCTGGGACCCAATTAGGATCAAATGCTACGATATCATCTTCTTCAGTAAGAGCTAATAAAGTTGCTTCATGTGAATTGTTAGCATCACGTGCTGCTTTTCTATATGCAGCAACTTTTGCTTGTCTAGTGGTAACACCAGCACCTTCTATAGCATCTAGTTCTTCTGCTCTTTCTCCTCTCCACTCAATTGGTTCAATAGCATCTGCAACTAAAGATTTAATTCTTCTAACTTTCAATGCTTTTAATGAATCAATTCTATTTTGCTTTGCCTCTTCTGCCAATAATGCCTGCTGTTCTTCTTTTGTTTTACCAGCAAAACGATTAACAACAGTGTCCTTAGCATCATTTAATGTTAAGGACAAAAATTCTTCTGTGGTAGGATCAAAATCATATTCAATAAGATAGTCACCAGACACTAGATCTCCTGAATCAAAAGGTTCAGTATCCCAAATATTTTTAGGAACTATAGTTCCCGCTTCGGTAGTAAAAAAAATGTATGCCATGTGATTACTCTAGTGTCCTGTTATATTTATTGAAGATTGCTTTCTAGTTGTGAACTAAACATGGAAGTGTTGTACATGGCAGGAATAATAAATGGATATCCTGTACTATTTCCTGCAGTATCAAGTAAGTAATTATTGTAATTGTTATCAAATTGACTATAATTAGAACCATTACTTCTTCTCATAAATTCATAATCAAAATCATGAACTCTGAAATAAGTACCAGGATCATCTTTGTTGGTAGAATAGGAATTAACCATTTTATTTCTGCCCATTGGAGCTAAAGATCTTCCATGACTACTATCATTTGTTTGGAAATACATCCACTTACCATCTTTAACTCTTACACATACCCAGTATAAACCAGCTCCATAGTAGTATGAAGGACAGTATGCCCACCAGTAATCACCACTACTACTTACTTGCCATCTTGAACCAAAACGATTTCCTTGCTCGTAACCATACGAGGTAGTCCAATTTCCTCTCCATTCAACACCAGCATATGTTCCGTTTGCATTCCACTTTTCAAATGAACAACCATCGCTAGGTGTCATTGAGAATGTATATACTATTCCATTATCGCAGATACAAGATTGGGTTCTCCAATAAGATTCTCCTGCACTTGAGTAAGATTGTGCATTAGCATGACTTGCTTTATCGTATGCAGTATAATTTGCACTGTTGTTGAAGAACTGATAGATTTTTGAATCGCTATCACTCTTTGCAGAATTTCCTTTAGTAGTTCCTTCATAGTAATTATTAGCAAGAGCATACGCTCTCCAATCCATGTTCACATCATTGTAAACGATTGGTTGCTTATAACCATTACCATCTGTCTGCATTAAGACAACTTTTTTAGCTCTGGTATTGATGCAGGAACCACCATAGAATCTATTATCTGTAGTTCCACCGCCGCTAGGACCCGAAGCAGTTTGAATTGGGAATTGGATCATGTTTGCCCCTTCCCTGTTCCAGTTCTGATAATACTTAGCAGAAGATCTTTGACCGAACATAACTCTATGTCCAGATCCTTCTCTGTTGGTAAACCAAGCCCAATCTTGGTTTTCATCTCCTACAATAGAATTGACATCTCTAAATCCATATGCATTATAACTTTCTGCAGAAGGCCAACCACGAACATATCCAGCAGTTTTAGCATATTCAGTCACACTGTAATGACCCATATGTCCTAAGTAACCATTATTACAGGTATTAGAACCATAGTTACTATTACTACTAGCATGACTAGTAGTCTCCATGTAAGCAGAACTAGCAAAGTTGTTGAAAAATTCAGGAGAATAAGAAGTATAAGTTCTGAATTGATTATGGTGGTAGTTTCCATCACCAACGTATTTTCCAATGCATTCTAAGTTATGATCAAATAAAATCCACCCACAACCATGCACACTATGTTCACATGCATATGTAGAAAAACAGGGTTGCGAATAGGGATTTTGAACCTTTGATTTAACCGTTGCTGGTTTTGTGCTAATACTTCTTGCCATTGGGAATACTCAGTATTTTTTGGATATCAATCAACTATATTTAGCTGAATTGCTCTTTAGCTTGAAATGCTCTTAACTCTTCAATAGTTGTTAATGCATTCAATTTTGCTTCTGCTTCGTTTGATTCAGTTCTAACTAAATTTCTTTTTGCACGATAAGCATTCATCGCATCATTATTACCATTAACTAAATCAGTATCACGAGCTCTTCTTTCTTGCCATTGCATTTCTTCTAGTAATACTCTGGCAGTCATTTTAATTGCTTCAGTTTTAAATTTAATTTCAATATCAATTTTCTTTTGATCATCTTCTGCTTCAATTAAAGCACGTTGCTCATCAATTGTTTTACCAGGAAATCTATTTGATACTACACCATCATCTGATACCGTCATTGACGGTAGATAATCAGTTTCTTGCCAGTCATACTCTGCAACTGCAAGAGTACCTGTTCTAGCTCCACCAGAATTAAGAGCTTCTAATTCAGTGTTATATACACCAAATGCTAGTTTAGTTTCTTTGTCGTATCCTACGAAAGCCATTTTTATAGTCCTGAGATATTGGGCATATTTGGTTCACCAACAAATAGTGAAGTATCATACTGTGCTGGAATAATACATGGGTATGCTGTACTATAAGTACCAGCTTCAAAGTGATAAGGAAGCCAGTTACCGTCTATACTAATAGTATCACCGTAAGATTTCCTTTCAAATTCAAGTGCTAAATCATGACATGCAAGGTGAAGTCCTTGTCCACTATCAGTGTTATAAGTAGCTAATAATCCCATGCTGTTAGGTCCAACAGGGAATGGTTGTCTTCCATGACTACTATCAGTATTCTCAAAATGAAGCATTTTACCATCAGATAGTCTAACTACCATATAGTAAATACCAGAACCATAGTAATATGATGAACAATAGCACCAAGCATATTTGCCATCACTACTTACTTGCCATCTAGCACCCCACTGCCTACCTTGTTCCATACCATAACTAGTAGTCCAATTATATCCATGGTGATATTCACCATTTTGACTAAGCGATCCACCATCATTTGTTCCACGATCTTGCTGTTGGGTTGCTCCATCCCATTTCCAAATACTATAACCCCAACTAGGATTCATACTGAAAACAAAGATATCTCCGTTATCACATAGAATGGGAACAGGTCTATATCTAGATTCGTTAGTACTAGAAAGATTATTATAACCACTCCAACTATTTTGTTGTTGGTATTCAGTAGCATTAGCAGTATTGTGGAAATACTCATAAAGACTGTTATTAGAACTGTCTTCGTTTTGACCACTAGAATAGTTATCAGTATACTGTTTACTATTACTGTGAGCAAACTCTCTAAGATCAGGACAGTTATTGTAAACTACTGGTTTAAAATATCCACTTCCAGTTGTGTACATAACAAGAAACTTATTAGTTTTTTTGTTATAACAACCACCGCCATATGTGGTATAGAAATCTTCTTGACTACCACCACGATTTTGCCATTGGTTTGGGATATAAGTTCTTCCAGTATATCTACTGTTATGTCTTAAACTATAATATTGTGTAGCAGATCTCTGCCCAAGAATCATTTCTTGTTTTGTTTGATTACTTCCATTAGGGAAGAAAATAGCATAGTCTTGATGAGTTTCACCTACAATGGGGCAACATTCTCTATATGCATATGCTCTATAAGAAGTACCATTATCACGACCAGCAGCAATCCAACCACCCATGTTACCAGCTGAACTACCAGCTTGGGTATGACTCATATGTCCTAAATATCCGACCATTGGAGTATGACATACATACCACCCAGCATTAGAACTAGCAGATTCGTTTGTTTGAGTGCTACTGTAACTAGATGAAGCTTCAAAGAATTCTGTAGCAGAAGTAGTATACGTTCTAAAAGTACCATACCCACTACTATCACCTGTACCGTGGTCCGCAGAGATGAGATTGAAATTGTGGTCGTATTGGTAATATCCACCACCATGGGAGTGGTTTAGGGTGTATGCTGTAAAACACGGTTGAGAAAACGGGTTGATTGTTTTCTGTTGGAGTGCAGTATCAGCTGTTGTTAGTCTGCGAGCCATTAGATTTTCCTTTAATAGTACTTATTCAATAATAATATCAAGCTGTGCCATCAATACCATAAGCAGCGGCAGAAACTCCTGTAGCAGATGCCCATACTTGAATACCATTTGTTTCATCAGCTACAACACCAGTTCTTTCAAGAACTCCATTTGCTGGAAGTGAAACATTGTATTCAATGTGATCTGCATCATTTACAGATGTAGATCCTGCTAAGGCAAGTCTAATTTGAACGGAACTAGAGGTTCTGTTACAGATGTTAACTGTACAAACTTTGATAGTTCCAGTTGATACGGGAGCAAGTAATGTCTCCCACGTTGAGGCAGACGCAATGTCTACCTTTGCATATACTCCTGATGCCATTGGTTAATTCTCCTTGATATGATCGGACGTTAGAGTGTTTTGACTATTTATAATCACATTGCTGCAATGAAATAACCGATAGCAGTTACTTCTTTGGTATTTGCGTCAACATATGTTTTGACTGCCAACTGTGTAGGAACCGATATATCATCAGCAGATCCGCCACCTAGATTTCCATCATTGTCAAATGACTTGCCTAGTACAGAAGTTGCATTCAGAACGGAAGTTCCATCAATGTGATATTCCTTAGAAGCAGGAATATCAACATGCTCAGAAAGCACCCACTTATCACCAGATGCAGACCAAGAAATGGTCTTGTCATTGGCACCTTTCAATGTTAAACCACCGCCGTCAGCTGTGATATCTGAAGGACCACCAGCACCAAATGTAGCACCTGTTGCAGTACCACTACCTTGGAATACAGCACTTAATGTAACTGTAGTTCCTGTAACAGCAGAAACTGTATAAGAACCAGACATTGTGACTGTACCGCCACCACTGGTTAGTGAGATAGAAACACCTGGTGCAAGATTTGTGGTATCACTAACGTTAGTAATGTCAGTTGAACCAGCAGCAATATCACCAGTGAAGCTTCCCGATGCAACAGTACCAAGTTCAATGTTACGATCTTTAGAAGTAACTGTGACTGAATTAACAGAAGTTGTAGTTCCTTTAACTGTAAGGTTACCACCAACAGTCCAATCTCCATTAACAGAACTGATCTGAGAAACATAAGTAACGACTGCTGCCTGAGTAGGAACTTTCTCGTTACTGTTCTGCGCCATTGTGCCGTCAGTTGAGAATTCGTTAATAGCAGCACCCAACTGAGCACCGATAGAACCAAGTCTCAAACTTGATAGACCAGATAGGTCAAACGCGGAAGCGTCTAGAGTTGCCTTACCAGTTGCCTGCTCAACTCTGAAGTACTTACCAACTGCAAAGTTACCATCTTGGTCAGTAGATACGTAGTAAACACGACCTGGACGGTCTTCATCAGTTTCGTATGATGGAACGTTTGGCGATAGAGGTAAACCAGGCCAGTTAGTATTTGCTTTACTTCCAGTACCAACGTCTAGGAAGTCGTGGGCAGTTAGTCTAACCTGTGAATAACGATAGCGAATCTTGAAGTCTTGACCATCACCAGCAGCAATTACTTTTTCATCAGAGAAGAGTAATGTAGTGATACCAGTAGCATCAGGAGTTACTGCAGAGATAAGGAAGAATTCATTATCAATCTTGACATAATCATTTGCCTCAAAGTTTAGATCTGCACGCTTAACACGAAGAGATAATTGTGCATCTGTAGCATCTTCAATTAGTTCATCCTGTGAAGTAACCTTAGTTTGATAAATGGTTACTGCATCACCTTGTGCATGGTTTTGTGCAATCGTTCCGTCTTGTGCTCTAGCAACCTCAATCTGGTCTGCAGCGATAATTGCTACAACCTTAAAGAGTTCTTGGTTAACAACAACGTAACCGTTTGCAATCATTCCAGTAACGCTTGCAACACCCATGATGTATGGTGCTTGCTCAGTACCTGTTGAGGTAGAGTTAATAGCACCACTCAATGTAGTTGTTACAGCAGTTGCGTTCTCTGGATAATGTGTGATAGATGTAGTACCATTATGAGTTGCTGCAGTAGATCCTAAAGCACCTCTATTAACTGTTAATGAACCTCTACCATCTGGAGCAGTGTAACTGGAGTTGGAGATAACGTATGAACCAGCGTCATCATTAACTCCATTGTCCTGCATCTCAACAGAACCACCTTGGTCTGGACCAGCAGCAAGATCAACGGCAATAAGTACGAAACCTTTTTGTCCAGTAACTGCATCAGTATTATTAACAAGAGTTACATATGCAGATGAAGTTTGTCCAGTAACAACTTCACCTTGTGCAAAGGTTCCTGTAACTGGGAAGTAATAAAGGTAACCAGAAGGTGACTGATCGCTAATTAACTCACCAACTGCACCTGAAGTACCACCAATAATTCTCTCGCCAGGAGTGAATCCACCGTCTTTAGCAGCTGAAGGGTTGAGTTCTAAACGACCACCTTTGACCTTACCATCAGTGGTAGTTTCATTAGCATCAAATCCTCTAGATACGCAACCATACTTACCGTAGGAAGAGTTACCAGAAACAGCACGAATTCTACCGCCTCGTGTAGAGGTGTAAGAAATATGACAGTAGTATGTGAAGGAAGAAACAATTTCAGTTGCAGCACCTCTGGTTACATAGAAACCAATACCACCATCAAGGATCTGGGTGTAGGAGTCAAACACCATTGATTTGTTTGACTTGACTGTAAGTTTGTCATACTTCTCATGAGTACCACCATCAAGAACAACACCTACAGCAGCACCACCGATAGCGGCACAGTTTTGTACATAGGGTGACTTGGTAATTGCAGAATTTGGATTGAGTCTGAAGTAAACACCCTTGAGAGTTCCATGATCAGTGTTCTTGTCATCTGGACCATAAGGAACGAATCCAGACATGCCTTCAAATACCATATCCTTAACGGTATTGTGTGAAGACAGGAAGAACATTGTGGATTCCTGGTTAGGAATTCCAGTAGCAGTCGTGATAGTCTTGTATCCATTATCGTTAGTTACTGCACTAGGACTGCCAGCAAGAATTGAACCTGCTGCTAGATCACATAGAGTTTGTACTGCAGCAGTTTGAGTTGCACAGAAACCAGGATCCTGAGTAATTGAACTATCAATGATTTGATTTTCAGTATTTCCAGTTGCTGGAGCTACTGTTTCGTTTTTAACTACTTTAATAGCAGCATCACGAAGAGTATCAATTAGTGTTTTATCTTCAGAACCAACGGTAGTAATGGCATCAGCACCACCATTAATAACAC